>Ga0082335_1001690_pt1 | contig 44994 bp, 35 predicted proteins | sample Subgrocontami58m_FD_72375 | JGI IMG/M metagenome (GOLD analysis project Ga0082335, IMG submission 72375) | Subsurface groundwater microbial communities from S. Glens Falls, New York, USA - GMW37 contaminated, 5.8 m (SPADES assembly) (version 2) ...
GGCCGTTTTCCCCACCACGTAGTGGCCGGCTTCAGCCGGCCTGCGGCGGTCCGCCTAAAGGCGGACACTACACGCTCGTGAAAACGGCTCTAGAACAGGAAGCGCACGCCGAGCCTGGCGATCCGCGGGTTCATGATCTCGAGCACCTGATCGAAGCCGGTCGCGCCCGTGAGGCGCGCGTCGTACTGCCTGCCGAGAACGGTCCCCGCGTTGAACACGTTGAACACGTCGAAGTCCACGGCGAGCCTCGCCTGTCCGAACCTGAATTGTTTCTCGAGGCGTCCGTCGAGTGAGGTGACGGTCGGCAGCCGGAAGTCGTCCACGTTCGGGACGAGCAGCACCGTCTTGCGGCCGAGCAGATCGCCGGTGGCGACGTTGCTGTAGAAGAACGGTTCCGCGTATCCCTGGCGAGTCACCACGTTCGCGCCGAAGTTCAAGCCCCACTTGCCTTCGTACAGCCCGTTCGCGACCAGCTGATAGGCCGGCGCCACCATGTAGATCCCGCTCTTGCCGCTGCCCGTCGACGAACGGACGACGACACCACCGTCCACCTGCGGCCCCGCGAACGGCCACGCCGCGGACGGGGCCGGCGCGCGGGTCGGATCCAGGATCGCTTTCGACGGATCGTCGAAGTATTCCCGCCAGTCGTTCGTCGAGAACCCGAACCGGGCCATCCAGTGGTGGGACAGCCGCTTGGTCGCGCTGAGCTCGAATCCCCGGTAGCGCTGATGGTAGCCTGCGCGGTTGATGGCGACCTTCCCGCCCCCCAGGGGGACGGCTCCCGGGCTCAACCCGTACAGCGGCACGCTGAACGCGCCCAGTTCGGGGATGGTGCCGGTAAGCGTCGACGTCTGCCGGTAGTTCGCCTGGGTCACGCCAATGAGGGGCGTCCAGATCAGATCCTGCATACGGCGGTAGGTGTAGGTTGCGCTCACGGCGAATTCGGGGACCAGTTCCTTGTCGATTCCTACGAGCCATTCGCGCGTGATCGGCGCCTTGACGTTCGGGGCGACCTGGTTGATCGACGACGCTCGCGACGGGTTTCTCGGATCGAATCCGTAGTACCCCTGGATGCCCTGGTTGATCAGCACCTCGCTCAGCTGCGCGACGCCGTCCTCGTTCTTGTCGACGGCGTTGTAGTACGCGTACGAGTACTGGATCGGCGAGACGAATGCGGCCTGAGGACCGGGCAGCTGTGATGCGAACATCGCGTAGCTGCCCCGGATGATCGTCTTCCGTGCAGCGTCCACCGCGTAGGTGAAGCCGACGCGGGGCGTCAGGCTGCTCCAAATGAAGACACCGTCAACGGCCGGCGCGTTGATGGCGGGGAGGACGCTCTCGAAACCAGCCACAGCGGGCACGGAGGTCGCGGCGAGCGACGAGACCTGACGGTCGACTCGGATGCCGCCGGTGAGCGTCAGGCGGTCGAACGACATCGTGTCGGTGATGTAGCCGTTGAGATATCGCGCTTCAGTCGCTGAACGGTAGTCGCGGGCGACCTGCACGAGCATGTTCGGATAGCTGTCCCACGTCGCCACCATGTGGCTCGCCGGCCAGGTCTGCTGCGTGCCCGCCGCCGTCTTGCGCCACGCGGCGCCGAATTTCACCTCGTGCAGACCGGCGAAATAGCTCGCATCGCCCCCGACGTAGTGCTGCGGGCGCGTGCTCTGGTACTGATAGTACGTGTTGTGTGCGACGCCGCCGTCGTCGATGTAGTAGTCCTGGTCCAGACCGCCGGAGGGTGCGAGTTGGAAGCCCCCGTCCACGTACGCGACTTTCACCGACGCAAACAGGTTCCTGCCGGGCGCGAACGTGCCCTCGCCCTTGTAATACTTCGTCGGCCCCGTCTGATTCCACGTCGTCTCAGGCGGGCGAATCGGACCCGCGTCGCGCCCGTCCTTGGTCTTGTTGTTCTCGTAGAACGTGAAGTTGCCGCGGACCACTCTGTTCAGTCGGCCGTCCGCCTTGAACGCCTTGGTCTTGAACGAGGTGTCGTCGGGCGATCCTGTCAGCGTCAAGAGGTTGATCGTGGTCTTCGCCATCGTGCCCCAGACCCACACCTTGTCCCTCAGAAACGGACCGCCCAGATCGAAGCCGTAGTCTTGGTACTTGTCGATGCGGTTGCCTTTGCCGGTCGTGCCGCCCAGCGCGGCCGCGAGATCAGGCGAGATATTGGCGCCCTGCAGTCGCTGATTCTCGAAATAGAAGCGCGCGTCGGCATGTGGCGTGTTGACGCCCGTCTTCAGCACCATGTTGAGCTGCACACCGGATGTCGGGTTCTGCGCGTCCGCTCCGCCGGTTGTGATCGCCATTTCCTGGAAGCTGTCGAAGTCGTAGTAGAACGGCGACGAGCCCGTGGCGTGACGCGGACGCACGACGCTGTCGCCCGTGTCGGTGACCGGCACGCCGTCGATGCTCCAGGTGTTGTCGGTGTGCTGCGCGCCTTTCGCGTTGTAATTGGACTGCTGCCCCGATTCCGAGCCGCCGACGTTGACGCGATCCATGTACACCGTCGGCACCGTCTGCATCACGACCCAGGGATCCCGCGAGCTCGGGATGCTCTGGAGCTCTTCGAAGGTGACGTTGGTGGTCGTGGTTTCGCGCCTGACGTCGGCCGCGGGCGTGACCGCCGTGACGATGACCGTTTCGGTGGCGCCAGCGACGGCCAGCTGGATCGCGAGGGGCGTGCTCGCACCGCTCTGCACCTGCACGTTGCTGTTGGTCGACGGACTGAAACCGGCGAGCGACGCTCTGACGCGGTAGGCGCCGACGGGCAGGTTCAGAAAGTGCGCCTGCCCCTGGGAATCGGACACTTGCGTTTGCGCGACAGGTCCGGTGAGATCCACAGTCACGCCCGGCACACGTCCTCCGCTCGAATCCTCGATCGTGACGTCGATGCGGCCAGTGAACACCTGCGCCCACGCTGGCGCCACCCACGCGAAGACGAGCACGCACGCGGCCGCTGTGGCGGCCGTTCTGATCCGACGCTTCATGTCCGGCGCTCCTTGACTGCTGCCCATCATAGCGCGGACCATTCCATTGATGGGCAAGGCGACCGACAACGGATGGCTGCGGCGCCGCACACGTCAACCACGAAGCTCGCTGGGGTCGGCGCCTCGCGCACGTCCACGGCTTCGATTAAGCTTTGGGAATGAGCCGCGGGAGGCGAACGATCGTGGTGCCGACCGGTCGCCAGCGCCCGTTGCGCCATGCGGCTGTCGGCGGCATGGCCGTCCTGTTGGTCGCCATTCTGCTGGGCCTCACCTGGTGGTTCTGGAACGCACAGTCGCGGGCGCTTGGGCCGGTTGTCCTCATCTCCATCGACACACTTCGGGCCGACCATCTCCCCATGTACGGCTATCGGGCAGTTCGGACACCCACGCTTGACGCGCTTGCCGCCGACGGGGTCGTCTTCGAAAACGCGTACGCCCCCTCGCCGCAGACCCTTCCTTCACACGTCTCGATTCTCTCTGGCCGGCAGCCCTTCGAGCATGGCGTTCGCGACAACGTCGGCTTCACGATCAAACCCGACGAGAAGCTGCTGCCGGCGATGCTCCGCGAGGCCGGCTTCGCCACCGGAGGCTTCGTTTCGGCGTACGTGTTGCGCGACCAGACCGGCATCGCGCGCGGGTTCGATCGTTTCGACGCCAGGCTGTCGCCGTCTTCGCCCGAGATCGCCGTCGGCGAACTGCAGCGGGACGGCATGGCCACGCTGGCGGCCGCCAACCAATGGCTCGATGGCCTGCAGTCGCCGCGGTTCTTCCTGTTCTTCCACATCTACGAGCCGCACTCGCCGCACACCCCGCCGGCGCGATTTCGCGAGTGGGCGCCCTACGACGGCGAGATCGCCTCTGCCGATGAGATTGTCGGCTCGCTCGTCGCGTCGCTCAAACGACGCGGCCTCTATGACGATGCGCTCATCGTACTGCTGTCGGACCACGGCGAGGGACTCGGCGATCACGGCGAGCAGGAGCATGGGCTGTTTCTCTATCGTGAGACGATCCGGGTCCCCCTGATCGTCAAGCTGCCGCGCAGGCAGAGCGCCGGCCGCCGGGTGGCGGCGCCCGTGCAGCATATCGATCTCGTGCCGACCATTCTCGATGCGCTGCAGTTGCCCGCGCGGCCCGGATTGCGCGGCCGGTCGCTCCGCCCATTGTTCACGGGCGGGACGATTCCGGAACAGGGGCTCTATGCCGAAGCGTTGTACTCCCGCTATCACTTCGGGTGGAGCGAGCTCTACGCGCTGACCGACGACCGCTACGCCTATATCCGCGCGCCCCGTGACGAGCTGTACGACCTGCAGCAGGATGCGGGCGAGCGGCGCAATGTCGCGTCCGAGCGCGAGTCGACACGGCTGGCCATGCGGAACGCCCTGGAACGGCTGACCTCCGGCGCGCGGATCGACGCGCCGGGCGAGGTCAGCCCCGAAGCGCGCGAGCGCCTTCGCGCGCTCGGCTACGTCGGCATGGCGCCCTCGGCAGCGGGGTTTCCGGCCGCTGAATTGCCCGATCCCAAAGACAAAGTGCGGGTCCTCGAGCGATACCGCGCGGCGATCGCGCTGGTCCGTCAAGGTCAGTTCGAAGCCGCCCTCTCGAGCTTCCGCGCGATCGTTCAAGAAAATCCCCTGATGGCCGACGTGTGGAGCGAAATCGGCGGCCTGGAGCTGCGGCTCGGCCGACCTGAAGACGCGCTCGGTACCTACAAGCGCCTCGTCGAAGTGGCGCCGCACGATCCGGCGGCCCTCATCAGCGTGGCCGACACGTTGCTGAAGCTCGGACGAGTCGAAGAAGCGCGCGCGCAGGCCGCGCTGGCCGCCACAACGGCTCCGGCGAACGACGCGCGTTGGCGCGCGACAGCCCATCAGACGCTCGCGATGATCGCCCTGGCGCGTCGCGACGAAGGCGGAGCGCGGTCCGAGGCGACGCTCGCAAACCAGATCGACCCCACGCTGCCGATGCCTCAGTACGTCGAAGGATTGATCCGGTACAACGCGAACCAGTTCGAGGGGGCCGTGCCGTTTTTCACGCAGGCGCTGAAGGAGACTGCAGCGCGCACGATTCAGATGCCGGAGCTCCGCTACTACCTGGGCGACGCCCTCGCGCGATTGGAAAGGTACGCTGAGGCGGAGCCGGTCCTCGCCGAGGAGGCGCGGCTCTTCCCATCCGAGCTGCGGGCGCACGCGGCGCTCGCGATGCTCTACCGCGCCACCGGCCGCCCTCGGGAATCGGACCGCGAGGTCGACGCGATGGAGCGATCGCCAATGAGCGAAGGTCGCGTGTTGGCTGCAAAACTGCGCCGGATGTTTGCAGCCAGGTAGGCAGCCGTGTGTGAAAGAACACTCGCCTCATCGATCGCATGTCTCGTGATGACCGCGTTTGTCTGCGCGGCGTGCGGAAGCGCGAATGGATCGTCGTCGGCCTCGCCGACCTCACCGACTTCCACAGCGGCTCCAGGCGTCTCGGCATGCGGCGTCATCGGAGGAACGGGGTCATTATCCACGGCCATTCTCAATGGGACCGCCTGCCCGGTGGCCAACTCGTCGGTGGTGCTGGTGAACATGCGTGACAAGGACGGGCTGCCGATTGGCGCGTGCTCGGGCACCGTGATCGCGTCCCGCGCGGTCCTCACGGCGGCGCACTGCCTTGATGGAGATACCGCAGCGGTCCGAATCTTTCCCGGCACCGGCAGCGAGGTGGTCGCCGAGTCGTTCAGCAAGTACCCGCTCTACCGTGAGAGCGATTCCTCTTCACCGGACGTGGGCGTTGTCATCGCGTCGCAGGATCTCAATCGGGTGCCAATGAGGCTGCTCGTCAGCCGGTCCGCGCAGATTGGCGAGGCGGCGGTCATTGGGGGTTGGGGCAAGGACGCGCTCGGCAACGGCACGGTGTTGCGGGCAGGCACGACCACCGTCTCCGGTATCAGCGCGACGTTTCTGCAGACGCAATTCAGCAACAGCAGCAGCAGCGTCTGCCAAGGCGACTCCGGCGGTCCCTTGCTCGTTTCCGAGGGCGGCGTCTGGGCGATTGCCGGCGTGACCTCGGCCGTGACCGTCAGCGGCTCGTGCACAGCGGGCACAAACTTCTACACGAACGTGCACCATCCCGACGTCGTGGCGTTCATTTTCGGACAGGTGGCGGACGCGCTCCGGCAGTGACGATTGTGAGTACAATCATCTTCTCCCCGGGGATGCCATGAACGTTCGGTTGCTCCCATCCGTATTCCTCTTCGCGTCGTCGTCGCTCGCTCAATCGATCGGTCCGGGTACGCAGGCGCCGGTCTTTCGATCCGGCGTCGATCTCGTTCGGGTCGACGTTCGGGTGACGGACGACGAGGGGCGCCCGATCGCGGATCTTCGACCCGACGAGGTGCAGATCAAGGAAGACGGCGCGCTGCGCCCCGTGCTGTTGTTCCAGCACGTCGAAGCGCCGCGGGGCACGTATGCCGAGGCGGCGCAGCGGACGATCGCGGCACAGGTGTCGACCAATCAGGGTTCGCCGCGGGGCCACGTGTACGTGTTCGTCTTCGACGAGAGCCACATCCTGCCCGGCCGCGAGCAGCGCGCCCGTCGCGCCGCGGAGCAGTTTCTGCGCACGCGCGTGCGGCCCGGCGATCGCGTCGCGCTGTACGCGCTGCCCGGTCCGGGGCCGCAAATCGAATTCACGTCCGACATGGCTCGTGTGCTCAAGGCGCTGCCGGCCGTGCGCGGCGCGGCTGAGGAGAGCGGCACGGGCGCGACCAGCGGCACCCTGACGTCGTTGCGCACGGACGAAGCGTACGAAATCGTGCGCGGGAACGCGCAGATCCTCGACCGGATCGCCAGCCTGGCGTCCCTCACCCGAGTGGGGGGCAGCGACACGCGCTCGACCGCCTCGAACCGCTCGAACGATATTGAAGAAGATCGGGCGGGCGTGCTTCGCGCCATCACCGAGGACGCGCGCGCGCTCGTCAGCCGCGCGGACGGCGAGTCGCGACGGTTCCTCGTGGCGCTTGCCGATGTGGTTCGGATGCTGCGTCAGATCGACGGCCGCAAGACGGTCATCCTCTTCTCGGAAGGGTTTCAGATCGACAACGTCACGCACGAGCTCGAGGACGTGGCGGCGGCCGCCGCACAGTCCTACAGCGCCATCTACGCGATGGATCTGAACGTGCGCGGCGTCCAGGCCGGCGACGACACGCCGCGTGGGGGCGAGGAGATCACCGGGATCCGCGACAAGCTGCAGTCGCTCGGCAGCCTCGCCGCCGAAACCGCCGGCGAGCTCGTCACCGACGCGGAGGGTCAACTCGATCGCGTGCTGGCTCGTATTGCCGAATCCACCGAGGACTACTACCTCGTGGGCTTCGCGCCGGCGATTGCGGACCACCAGGGCGATCGCCACCGCTATCGCCGCATCCAGGTAATCGTCACGCGTCCGGGCGCCCATGTGAGCGCCCGAACCGGCTACGCGCCGAATCCGGCGGCGACCCCTGCCGATCGGCGGCGTGCCATCAACGCGGCGATGCTGGCGCCGTTCTCCCAGCAAGGCTTGCGTGTCGAGTACACCACGTACACGCTGCGTGGAAGTGCCTCCGATACGCAGCGGGTGATCGTGAGCCTCGCGGCCGAACTGCCGGTCGCCTCGCCCGAGGCGACGAGCGCCGACGTCGTGTACGTCGTACGAAACGTCGAGACCGGCAAGGTGGCCGCGACTGGAAGCGGTGTGATGCCGTTGCCCGAAGCGCCGAAGGACACGGGCGCGACGGTGGGAACCGGCTTCTATCGCGTGCAGTTCGAAGTGCCCGCGGGCGCGTACATGATGCGCGCCCTCGTGCGCGAGCCGCGCGGGCTGCTGGGCAGCGCCGATCGCCGCTTTCAGGTACGTGCGTTGAACGGGCCGGAGGTGACGGCCAGCGATCTTGTGATCGGATCGTCGGACGCGGCCGGTCTGCCGGTGCGCGCGACGGTTTACGAATCGGACGTGCTGGACGGCGTGTTCGAGCTGTACGGCCGCACGGCGGCGCAGCTCGACGCGCTGACGGTGACCGCCGATCTCGTGCCCGTCGGCGGCGGACAGGCGGCGGTGTCGGCACGCGCCGACCTTCAGCCGGTGAAATCGGTCACCGGCGGCATGAGTCGCGGTGCGCGTGTGGAACTGCCGCTCGCCGGCGTCAGGCCAGGCGAATACCTCGTGCGCGCCACGATCCGGGACAAGGCCGACACGATCTCCGAGTTGCTGCGCGATGTGACGGTGCGCCCGGGGACACGACCGCCGACGGCCGCGGTACGCGACCCAGCGGCCCGGTTCGATCCGCTGGACGTGCTGCGAGGCGACGTCGGGCGGCGTCTCGTGGAAACGATCCGGACGCGCGCCGCAGACGCGGCGCTCGAGGCCGCCGCCCGAGCCGCCGGCGGCGGCAACTGGCCTGCCGTCGACGTCGCGCTCCGGTCGTCATCGTCGGGCTCGGCGGATGCGTCGATCCTGCACGGGATGGCCGCGTTCGCAAAAGGCGACTACGCCGCGGCGATCGCCGCGTTTCACGCCGCCCGGAACGCCGGCAGCCATGACGCCGCGCTCCTGTTCGTGCTGGGCTGGGCGAACGCCGCCAGCCTCGACGATCCGGCCGCGATCACGGCCTGGAGAAACGCCATCGTCGCCGACCCGACCTTGGTTCCTTCGTATCTCGCTCTAATCGATTCCTATATGCGACTCGGTCACCCCGAGCTCGCCGTGCAGGTCGTGAGAACCGGTTTGCGCGAGCTCCCCCATTCGCCGGAGCTCCTCGATCGGCTCGCGCGGCTCGAGGGGCGGTGACCCTGCGGGGCTGACACAATGGACACCAAGCTTTGTGTTGGATAGGCCTTGATACGACATCCCGGGAGGACTTATGTGGACCCTGCTCGCGCTGATCTTCGCCACGCTCAGCCCGGCATCGGCAACCGTTGACGCATCGAAGCTCACCTTGTCGACGCCGGCGTCGATCGTGGAGCTCGACTCTGGAAAGATGAAAGGCGATCTCTCACGCCTCGCGTGGTCGGCCGACGCGCGGCAGCTCTATCTCCAGACAATCCAGCGCGATCGAGGCGGCAACGTCAAGTCGGTGCACCATTACGTGCTGGCGCTCGACGGAAAGCCGCCCAAGGGCGTCGACGTCGAACCGCCGTGGTCGACGGCCTACTGGTCGTGGAAGTCCACGCAGGCCGCGCCTGGGCTGCCGGCGTTCAAGATAGACATCGAGCAGCAGCAGAAGCGGATGTCCGGGGCGTCCATTCCGATGGGCGGCGATCTGGCGAGAGGCGGCGTGGACGCAGGCGGCTCCGCTGGTGGCGCCGCCACAGGGTTCGGAACCGGTGACGCGCTGTCAGCGGCCGTGCAGTCGCAGATGGTGAACGTCTTCACGCTGAAGCTCAAAGGCGAAGTCGTCGGTGAATTCGTCAACGCGCCGGCAATGCCCGGCCTGACCTTCGGCTGGGCGCCGGCAGGCACCGGCCTGATCGCGTTTGTCGACAAGGATGGCCGCGTCGTGATCATGGATGATCAGGGGCATAAACAAGAGATCGCATCCTCCAAGTCCGCGCTCCTTCCGGCCTGGACCGACGACGGCAAACGGCTCGCGTACCTCGAAAAGACGGGCAAGAACAAGGCCGTTCTCAAGATCGTCGACGTGACGCGCCCCGAGTGAGTAATGAGGACACAGAGACCCAGAATTCTCCGTGTCTCTGTGCCTCTGTGGCTGTTTCTCTCCGTGTTCTCTGCCCCCTCCGTGTCCTCCAACGCGCAGCAGACGTTTCGCACGTCAACGCTGCTCGTCGAGGTCGACACGATTGTCACTGATGGCAAAGGCCAGTTCGTGGAGGGCTTGACCGCCGACGATTTCGACGTGCTCGAGGAGGGAACGGCGCAGACAATCGAACGGCTGTACGTGGTGAGCGGCCGTACCGTGAGCGCGATATCCTCGCCGGTAGCCGCTCCCGATGCTGCCGCCGTGCAGCCTCCCGTTCAGGCAACGGCCAACCAACGCGTCTTTATGCTCCTCTTCGATCAAGAGCACCTGCAGGAAGGTGCGTTCAAGCGCCTGAGGGACGCGGCGATTGTTTTCTTGACGAAGGAATTTCAGCAGGGCGACGCCGGCGGCGTGGTGGTTGGCAGCACGATGATCGGCAACCAGATCACCAGCGACCGTGAGGCGCTGCTCGCTGCCGTTCGGAACGCGAAGCCCAGTGCCGCGAAAACATCGCGGCGGCTCGAACTATTCGAGTGGCCTCGATTGAACAGCGACGCTGAGGCGATTCGGATTGCGCTGTTCAACGACCGCGAGGTTCTGGCGCAAGCCGTGCGGCGCGCGTGTCAGGATGACCCGGTGGTGTGCCGGAACGTCAGTCCCGAGCCGATGGTGATGGAAAAGGCGCGAACGGTTGTCAGTGGGCTGCGACCGGCTGCGAGACAAACCGTCGCGACCCTTCAAGCGCTCGCGTCCGGGCTCGCACGGATTCCGGGCCGCAAGACGATCGTGCTCATGACCGAAGGGTTTTTCGTCGAGGAATCGTGGGCGGATCTTCGGCAGATTGCAGGGGCTGCCGCACGTTCCAACGTTCGCATCTACAGTCTGGACGCGCGCGGTCTCGACACCCGCCAGGTCAACGACATGCACCAGCTCAGCGTCATGGATCCCGGCGGGAGCATGCCGCTCGAAGCCTACAACACCAGCGAGGATGGTCCGACCATGCTGGCGGTCGATACAGGCGGCCGGGCGATTCGCCACACCAACAACTTCACTGAAGCATTGACGGACATCGCGCGCGACACGAGCCACTACTACGTGATCGGCTACAGCCCGGCGAAGCCGGCCGCGGGCGGGTCGTTCCGGAGAATCACGGTGCGCGTGAAGCGTCCGGGCTTGAACGTGCGAGCGCGCCGCGGGTACGTGGCGATGGCGGCGGCCGTGAACACGCCTCCACCGGCGGCGCCCGTCACGTCGCCCGAGAAATCGATCGCCGCGCCCGTCGCTGCGCCCGCGAGTACGGAAGCCGCGACCGCCTCCACGACGGCCGTTCCGGCGGTCGTTCCTGTGCCCGAACCGCGCGCCGCCGTCGCGCCGGCGTTCAGGCTTCGTCCGGACTCGAGCGGCCGCGTCCTCGAGCTCGCATCCCGAGGGGGCGGTCTTGAAAACAGCAACAGCCTCGCGTCACAGGGATGGGAGCGCTACGAGAGAGGCGACCTCGAAGGCGCGGCAGATCTGCTCGGCAAGGCCGCGGTGGATCCAAATGCGCGTCCCTGGGTCCACTACGCGCTTGGGTACTCGGAGCTCGGCCTGCGACATCTGGAGAAGGCCGTCCAGGCCTGGGAACAAGTGCGCGCCGCCGTGCCCGAGTTCCGGAACGTGTACCTGGATCTCGCTGACGCGTACATGCAGACGGAGAACTACGGCCGCGGGATCGATGTCCTGAAGATTGCCGATGCGAAATGGCCGGGCGACGTGGACGTTCTGAACGCCATGGGAACGATCCAGGTGCGCCGCGGCGCGCTGGACGACGCACTCGCCACGTTCAAGAAAGCCACGGACGCGGAGCCGGACGATGCGCTCGCGTACTTCAATCTCGGCCGGACCTACGAGCTCAGGTACTACAAGATGCGCCGCTACTCGCAAGGCGAGGCGCGATGGCTCTCGAATCTCGCCGACATCAAGAACGCGATCGCGAGCTACGAGCAATACGCGAAGCGTGGCGGGCCCTACGAACAACGCGCGCGCGAGGCGATTCAGAATCTGCAGTGGCTGACGTGGCTGAGATAGCGCGGCCCTTCAGTGACTACTTGATTTGCTCGAGCGCCTTCCGCGCGGCCGCGGCTTCTGGCGCGTTGGGCGACAGCTCCAGGAACTTCTTCAAATCGGCTTTCGCGCCTTCGGTGTCGCTCTTCTGCAGCCGGACCAGCGCGCGATAGTAGTACGCGTCGCCGGTCTGCGGGAATCGCGTGATCGCCTTCTCGAAATACGTCAGCGCTTCGTCCGGCTTCGCCTGGTTCAGGAGACCGATGCCAACGTTGACGAACGTCGTCGGGTCCTTCACGGCGGCGTCGTCGACCGACGCGAGCACCTGACGCCCCTCGTCGGCCCGGCCCTGCTCGATCAGAATGTTGCCGAGGAGCAGCTTGTTCTCGATGGCGGCGGGGTTCTTCTCGACCGCGATCTTCAGGTGCTCGATCGCCTTGTCGAACTGCTGCTCACCGTAGTACGTCCGCGCGATGAGCGGCTCCACCTGGTACGCCTGCGGGTACTTGGCCAGAATCCCCTCGTAGATGCCGCGGGCGTCGGCGAATTTCTTCTCGTTGAGCAGCGCCGCCGCCTTGACGAGATCGCTCTGGATCACCTGGTTCGGATCGGGCGCCGACTGCTTCAGCGTGGTCGGAATCGGTGGAACGCGCGTCAGTTCCTCGATGACCACCGTGATGCGAACGGGCTCGTAGCCGGGCTTCTCGAAATCGACGTTCCAGACGCCGCGGGCGATGCCGCCGAGCGCCCACTCCCCCTTCTTGTCGGTTTTGGCCTGGGTACCACCCGACCCGGGGAGCTCGAGCTTGATCGTCACGCCCTCGATCGGTTTGCCCTGCTCGTCGGTCACTTTTCCGGCCATTCGGCCCATGCCCCGCCAGCCTTGCGCATGGACGGCGGCGGGTGCGATGAGGGCGACCAGGAGGGCAAGAAGTGTGATACGAAGAAAGGTATTCATAATCAGGATCGATTGTATACCCCGTGACCACTCGTCATTTGACGATCGCCGGCATCGCCGCCGTCGGCCTTGCCGGCGTTGCTCTTCTGTGGCCGCTCCGGCCGCATCGCGTCGCGTTCACGCGCAACGGGAACCGGAACGTCCTGCTCGTCACGATCGATACGCTGCGCGCGGATGCGCTCGGCGCGGACGGCGGACAGGCGGCGACGCCGAACCTCGACCGACTGGCGGCCGAGGGGCTGCGCTTCACGGCAGCGCACGCGCACAGCGTCGTCACGCTGCCGTCGCACGCGTCGATTCTCACGGGACTCTACCCGTTCAGCCACGGCGTGCGCGACAACGCCGGCTACCGATTGCCTCCCGGCGCGACCACGCTGGCAACCGTCCTGAAGCAGGCCGGCTATGCCACCGGCGCGTTCGTCGGCGCGTTTCCGCTCGATTCGCGGTGGGGCCTCGATCAGGGGTTCGACGAATACGATGACCGATACGGCAGCACGAGTCGGCTCGGCGATTTCCTGATGCCGGAACGGCGCGCCGAGCCGGTGGTCGAAGCCGCGACGGAGTGGATTCGGCACCAGCCGGACAAGTGGGCGGCATGGGTCCACGTCTACGATCCGCACGCGCCCTATCAGCCGCCTGCGCCCTTCGATCGGCAGTACGCCGGCAATCCGTACGCCGGCGAAGTCGCGTACACCGACCGCGCGCTCGGGCCGCTGTTCGATCTGGCGCGGTCGGCGCCGCGCGGGACGATCATCGTCGTGACCGCCGATCACGGCGAAGCGCTCGGCGGCCACGGCGAGCGGACACACGGGCTGTTCGCGTACGAGCCGACGCTGCACGTGCCGCTCATCGTGGCGCACGTCGGCGGCGAGGGCTCCAGTGGCGTCCGGCTTCAGGAGGGCTCCAGTGGCGTCCGGCTTCAGCCGGACAACGGGGAGGTCTCGTCGCTACCGGCCCGCCACATCGACATCTTCCCGACCGTGCTCGACACGCTCGGCATCGCCGCGCCGGATGGACTGCCGGGGCGATCGATCGTTCGCGCGCTGGAAGAGGGAGACTCCACGTCGCCGCCGTCGTACTTCGAATCGCTGTCGCCGTTCCTGAATCGCGGGTGGGCGCCGCTCGCCGGCGTGGTCGTCGGACGCGAGAAGTACATCGATCTGCCGATTCCGGAGCTGTACGACCTCGCCTCGGATCCCGGAGAAGAACGGAACCTGGTGGCCGCTCGCGACGATCGGCGCCGTGTGCTCGAGGCGCGGCTTCGCGACACTGGCTGGCCCGGTACGAACGCGACCGGCGCCCGCGTGCAGGAGAACGCGGAAGTCAGAAGCCGGCTCCAGGCACTCGGCTACGTCTCGGGGTCCGCAACGCCGAAGCAGCACTACACGGAGGAGGACGATCCCAAGCGTCTGGTCGATCTCGATCGCATGATGCACGAGGGCGTGAGCCTGTTCCAGAGCGGCCGGACTCGCGAGGCGCTCGCGGTCTATGAGGAGCTGATTCGCCGGCGGCCGGGCATGAGCTCGAGCCGGTTGCACGCCGCGTATCTGCAATGGGAGCTGGGCAATCCAGCGGGAGCGATCGAGACGCTGCGTCAGGCACTACGCTCCGGCGCCGATGCGCCCGATGTCCGCATTCAGCTCGGCATCTATCTCGCCGAGGGCGGATCGCCGCAGGAGGCCGTCCGCCTGCTCGGCCCTCTGCAACAGGAGGCGTCGCCCGATGTCGACGCGCTGAACGGGCTGGGGATCGCGCTCGATCGCCTGGGACGTCGGGACGAAGCGCTCGCGGTGTTCAATCGAATCCTGCAGCTCGATCCCGACAACGCGAGCGCGTATCAGAACAAGGGCACCGTCTATCTGGAACAGGGGAATCTCTCGACCGCCCGCGAGGCGCTCGCGCGCGCGTTGCAGCGCGACCCGGATCTTCCGGTCGCGCTCAACGGCATCGGCGTCGTGGAGCTCAGGTCGGGAAACGCGCGCGCCGGCATCGACGCATGGAAGCGTGCCGTGGAGGTCGATCCGCGGCAATACGACACGCTCTTCAATCTCGGCGTGACGCTGCTCGACATGGGCGATCGCGCGGGCGCCCGGCGGTACCTCGAACAGTTCGTCCGCACCGCGCCGCCGGTCTTTTATCGCAAGGACATCGAGAAGGTCAAAGCGACGCTTCAGCGCCTTCCCGCGACGCCGTAGCGCGACGGCTTCAGCCGAGCCGCACGAAAAAACCGGCGGCCGCGTGATGCGGACCGCCGGTTTGGTCTGCGCCAACGGTCCGGCTGAAGCCGGACCCTACCTTCGATCGACCATCAGAAGCTGAAGCGGACCCCGAGGCGCATGATGCGCGGGTTCATGATCTCGAGCACCTGGTTGAAGCCGGTCGCCCCCGTCAGGCGCAGGTCGTACGTGCGGCCGAGGACCGTGCCCGAGTTGAACACGTTGAAGACGTCGAGGTCGACGTTGAAGTTCGCGCGACCTGCCTTCACGACCTTTCCGAGCCGGAAATCGAACGTCGTCACCGCTGGCAGTCGATGCCCGCTGACATCGGTCACGAGCACGGTCTTGGTGCTGGCGAAGGCGTCACCGGCGGTCGAGACGCGGGTTCTGAACCACGGCTGACCGAAACCCTGACGCAGGTTCCAGTTGAAGCCGAGGTCGATGCCAAGCGGTGCCTGGTAGAGTCCCGTGCCGATGAATTGGTACGTCGGCAGGAGCTGATAGATGCCGCTCTTGCCGCTGCCGCCGGACTGCGTGACAACCAGCCCGCCGTCGACGAGCGGACCGGCGCCAGTCGTCAGGCTCCCGGCCGGTGCGGGCGTCGGATCCTGGATCGCCGTCGCCCGGTTGTCGAAGAACTCCTGGTGCTTGTTCGTCGAGAACCCGAAACGAGCCATCCAGCGATTCGAGAGACGCTTGGTCGCGCTGGCCTCGAGTCCCATGAAGCGCTGGTGATATCCCTCGCGGCTCACGCGTTCCCTGCCGCCGGAGAGAGAGTCCGCGGAAAGCCCCGCGCTCGGCACCCTGTAATACGGCACGTCGTAGCTGGAGTTGTCCGGCAGGCCACTCCCCGACAGCGTACCGGCCTGCACGTAGTTCGTGGAGCGCACGCCGATTCGCGGATCCCAGTTGAAATCGACCATCTTGCGATACGTGACCGCCGCGCTGACACCGAAGTTCGACGTCAGCTCGCGATCGAGGCCGAGGATGAACTCGTGCGTCTTTGGAACTGAATAGTCGCCAATACGGTTGACCGTCGACAACGAGCTCGGGTTGTTGATATCGAACCCGTTCCACCATTCGAGCGAGTCGAAGTCGATTTCATTCAGCTGCGCGATGTGATCGCCGTTCTGGTCCACGGCGTCGAACGCGATGTACCGGTACTGCCCGACGGCGACGAAGCTGGAGCTGCCGTTCCCCAGCTGCGACGCAAACATCGCGTAGCTGCCGCGAAGCAGCGTTTTGTGGGCTTCGTCGAGCGAATAGCTGACGCTGAGGCGGGGCGACACCGAGCTCCAGACGATGGCGTCTTCCTTCGCGGGCGACGTCAGATCCGGCAGGTATCTGGCGAACCCACCGAGGTTGGCTCCCGGCATCGAATAGGCGGGCAAGCCGTCGCTCTGCCGATCAAACCGGACACCGATGTTGGCCGTCAGCCGGTTGGCCGTAATGGTGTCGCTGACCCAGCCGGACATGTACTTCGCTGATGCGTTCAGGAAGTTGACCGGATCGAGCTCCGCGATCATGTCCGGGTAGCCGTTCGCGAAGGTGAGGATTTTGTCGCCGGGCCACGTGGAGGCCGAGTGCACCTCGGTCTTGCGCCACGAGAACCCGAACTTCAGCTCGTGCCTGCCGGCGAAGTAGCTGCCTTCGCCGGCGGCCGTGTTCATGGGCCGGTCGCTCCGGTAATCCTGGAACGAGCCATGCCACACGCCGCCGTCGTCCTGATACACCTGTTTGTTCATACCGCCCTCAGGTGTAAGGAAGAATCCCCAGGGATAGTGCGAGACGCGCGCGGTGAGGAACAGATTGTTGCCGACCACGAAGTTCCCTTCGCCCTTGAAGAAGCCCGGACCGAGCGAGCCCTGATCCCACGTGGTCTCAGGTGGGCGGGTGGCGCCTGCGTTGCGACCGAACTTCTCCTTGTCGCCTTTGTAGTAGGTGAAGCTGCCGCGAACGCTCGGGTTGATCTGACCTTGCGTCTTGAAGGCGCGGTTCTTCAGAATCGTACTGTCGGGTGTCTGACGGATCGTCAGGACCCTGACGTCGGTCTTCCCCAGCGATCCCCACACCCACAACCGATCCTTGATGATCGGACCGCCCACCTCGAATCCGTAATCCTTGTAGTAGTCGGTCCGGTTCCCCTTGCCGTTCGGGCTGCCCAGATTCCTCGCCAGCGTCTCGTCCATGTTGTTGTTTTGCATCGACTCGTTTTCGTAGTAGATGCGCGAGGAGCCGTGCGGCGTGTTCTGCCCGGACTTCAGGACGAAGTTGAGGTGCACGCCGCCGGTCGGGCTCGTCATATCAGAGCCGCCCGTCGTCACGTTCATCTCCTGGAACAGGTCGAAGTCCCAATAGGTCGGCGTCGCGCCCGTCGCCGACATGTCGGTGATCGGCACGCCGTCGAGGTTCCAGGTCGCATCGGCCCCGGTCGCGCCCTTCGCCTGATAGCCCGACTGCTGGCCTGATTCGGATCCGCCGACGTTGACGCGGTCCACGATGATGCCAGGCACCGTCTGCATCACGACCCACGGGTCGCGGCCCGAGGGAATGTTCTGCAGCTCGTCGAGCGAGATCGTCGTCGAGGTGCCGGTCTTCTTCGTGTCGATGACCGGCGTGGCCGCGGTCACGTTGACCGTTTCCGCCGTCCCTGCGACGGCCAGTCGCGCGACCACCGGGGTCGCGGAACCGGCTGCGACGACGACTTCGTTGTTCGTGTACGGATTGAACCCGGAGAGATTCATCTTCACCGAGTACATGCCGACAGGCAGGTTCAGGAAGTGCGCTTGTCCTTGTGTGTCGCTCACTTGGGACTGGCTGACCGGTCCCGTGAGATCCACAGCGACGCCGGGCAGCCGGCCGCCTGTCGCGTCTTCGACGGTCACGTCGATGCGGCCGGTGAAGACCTGCGCCGACGCCGTCGCGGCGAACCCGAGCACCAGTACGAATGCCGAGGCCCACGTCGTGAGCTTTCTCATCTTACAGTTCATGTGATCCGCTCCTCCTTGAGAGACTGAATCAAACCGCAAGCAGCGAGCTGCAAGGGACGCTCTGCGTGACCGAAGCCGCGTATCCTTTTCGACACAGACCGGCTCCTCAAAAGCACCAGAGGGTTTGAGGGCAACAAAAGTTTGAACCCCTACCGCCGCACATCATAACTCGAACGATATGTGTCAATAAGGAATCCTTGCGTCTTTTCGGGGCGGATCGATATTGGGATCCAAATTCTGGTAGCGGTCTTCCCGGTTTTTCACAGTTCTGAAACGCTGCTGTTCGCTCAGTCTTCGCCATTCCCCCTTCTATAATGCGCCTTGAGGTGTCGCCACTCGTTCTCACCCTCGCGGCGACGTTGGCCTTGCACGCCGCGTCGGACACGGCAGACCCGCAAACAGGCGCCAGCCGCATCGCGCTCGCGACCGTGTCCGATCCCAGAAACCGTCCGCTGATGGACGTCGGCCCCGACGACTTCGTCATCGAGGAGGCCGGCGCCGCGCGAGAAGTGCTCTTTGTCCGGCCCGCGGACTACCCCATCGTCGTGCTGCTGGACAACGGCACTGAAGCGCGCGCCGACTTCCCGCCGATGCGCAAGGCGGTCGCGCACTTCCTCGACCGGATCGGTCTGCGGCCCGTCGCGCTGGGCACCTTCGGCAACGTGCCGACCATGGTCACGACCTTCGAGGACGATCGGCGGACCGTGACGGTGCGGCTCGGCGAGCTCGACACGGCCACGTCGGCCGGCAGCCTGCTGCTGCAGGGCGCGGCGCTGGCCGGAGAGACCATCAAACGCACCGGATCGCTGTTCTCGACGATCATCATCCTGTCCGCGACCGGCTTGGACGGGAGCCGCGATGCGCCGGAAGAGATGATCGCGCCGATCGTGGACAGCGGCGCGATCCTGCACATCATCGCGAACCGATCGGTGCAGGCATCCGCCGGCGGCGGCTCCAGGCCCGGGGGGGCGCTGCGCGCGCTCGCGGAACAGACGCGCGGGCAGTACACGACGATCTACTCGTCCGCCTCGTATCAGGCCGCGCTCGAACGTCTGGCAGACCGGCTGACCAGCGAGCTGATGATCGAGTACATGGTGCCGGTCGGATCCAAGCCGAACGATGTGAAGGTCGGCGTCCGGCTGGCCGGCGCGCGCGTCCGGGGACTCGGCGTCGCGCCCAAGTGAGCATGCCCTCGGATCACGACGGTCAATGGCGGCGGGTCTCGACCTGCTTGAGGGCCTCGTCGATGAGCCGCTCGTTGTCTTCCTTCGAGAGGTTCCGCCGGAGGATCTTCGTCGCGATCATGATGGAGAGGTCGACGGCTTCATGGCGGATCTGCTGGAGCGCCCGGCCCGTTTCGAGCTGAATCTGGCGCCCCGCGCTCTTCACGATGTGGTCCGCTTCGGCGCGGGCCTTCTGCTTCAGTTCCTCACGAAGCCGGTCGCCGTCGGACCGGCTCTCGGAGATGATCGCGTCCGCGTCGACGCGGGCCCGCTGGATGATCTGCGCCGCTTCCACGTTCAGCCGCTCCAGATCCTGCTTGGCCTGGAGCGCGTCGTCCAGCGACTTGCGGATCGCGTTCTGACGGGTTTCGAGCGCCGCCAGCAGCGGACCCCACGCGAACTTCGCGAGCAGCGTCAGCAGGACGAGAAAGGTGGCGATCGTCCAGATGAACAGCCCGGGATCGAGCTGGACCAGTGGGTTATTCATGGCGTTTTCTCGGTACACATGCAGTGTCCGGCTGAAGCCGGACTCTACTTCAGCAGGACGATCAGCAGCACGAAGACTTCCGCGAGAATCGCCACGCCTTCGAGCAGGAAGAGCGGCAGGTTCACGGCGCCGGTGATCTTGTCGGCCGCGCTCGGCTGCCGGGCGATGCTCTCAGCGGCCGCCGCGGCGAACTTGCCGATGCCGAGCGCCGCGCCGATCACGATCATGCCCAGTCCGATCGCCGCGCCAAAAAAGTGAATCTTGTCCATGCCTCTTCTTCTCCCTTGTTGTCTCTCAGTGATGAACGTGAATAGCCATGCCGATGAATACGGCCGTCAGGAGCGTGAACACGTAGGCCTGAACCAGCACGATGATGATTTCGAGACCCGAGATCCCGACGGCGAGCGGCACCGAGACCAGCATGCCGACGCCGATGCCGGCGACGGCGCGCCCGGCCAGCTCGGCGAACAGAAACACGAACGACAGGATCGCGAGAATGGCGATGTGGCCGCCCGTCATGTTGGCCGCAAGTCGCATCGTGAGCGCGAAGGGACGGACGAACATGCCCATCACTTCGATCGGAATCAGCAGCACGTAGATCAGCGGATGCAGGCCGTGCGGCACGATGTTCTTCCAGTGCGTGACGAAGCCGTGCGCCTTCGAGCCGGCCACGATGATGGCGCCGAACGTGATCGTCGCGAGGGCCGCCGTGACGTTGAAGTTCGCCGTCGCGGTCGTGCCGCCGCGCAGGAGGTGCTTGACGAAGGAGTCTTCAGCCGTGTGCAGCACGTAGTGATCGAGCAGCCCGATGACGTCGAAGATGGGAATCAGCCCGATCGCGTTCGCGCCCAGGATGAAGACGAACAACGTCAGCACGAGCGGCGCCCACGTGCTGACCCACTTCTGCCCGACGTTGGGCTGCACGATCTGGTCGCGCACGAACTCGACCACCGCCTCGAGGCCGTTCATGAACCCGGACGGGATCAGGCGGTCCTGCTTCAGATAGCGGCGCACGGCCCAGGTGACGACGATGAACACGATCGCCGCGACGAGCCACAGCATGAAGACGTGCTTGGTGACCGAGAAATCGATCCCGAGCAGCGTCGGCAGCCGGATCAGCGGATCCTCGAGGCTGCTGTTCGCGACATGGTGGATGATGACCTCCCCGGCGTCGAATCCGCCGGCGTGGCCCTCCGCCGCGCGCTCTTGCACCATCTCCTGAACGAACATCGTGGTCATGACGTGAACAGGCGCCGCAACAGCAGCGCTTCGCACAGATGCAGCGCGATGAAATAACCCGTAAAGCTCGCGACGAATGGGACGGTCGGCTGGGACAAGCCCTTGAGCACCACCGCGACATACGCGCCGAAGAACACCATCTTGCCGCCGAACGCCGTGATCATCAGCGCCGTCAGACCTTCCGGGTTGCGCCGGTAGGTCCGGTCCGACAGCACCCAGGTGACCGCCGCGACGACGAGCGGGCCCATCATGCCGAAGAGGACCGCCACGCTCGTCGGTCCGTCGACCAGCGCTGCAATCGCGAGCCAGGACAGCAGGCTGGCTCCGACCATCCACGCGACCGGTTTCATTTCTTCCAGACGGTCCGCGCCAGCTCGTAGAACCCGACGACGAGCCCGAGGAGCAGTCCCCCCAGCAGAAACCAGGGCGACGTGCCGCGCCAATAGTCCACGGCGTACCCGATGCCGCCCAGGAGCATGATCGCGCCGATCAGCGTGTAGCTTGCACCGGCCGCCGGTCCCGCCCGCTCCACGTTTTCCTGCAGCGATCGCGCGGAGCGCGCGAGGAACGGTTCACGGTCCTTGTCGGCCATGATGAGCGGACTCTTATCCCCGACGATCCGCGACGCTCGGGCGGCAGTATAGCGTACCTTGTGAAAAACTTCACCAGCCCCGAATGCAACCCCAAATGCAACCACGAAGACACGAGGACACGAAGAAAACCGGTTTCTTTTTCGTGCCTTCGTGCCTTCGTGGTTGCGTTTTGACTCAGCGGATCGCGGCCGCGATGCCCGCCACGCCCAGCGTGCCGGCCGCCGCGTCGGCCAGCTCGAAGAGCAGCCGCGGATACACGCCGAGCACAATCGTCGCGAGGACGGCGACGCCAAGCGCCACGCCCAGCGTCGGGCCCGTCGCCGGAGCGGAGCCGACCGTCTCCTTCTTCACGTACATGAAGACGACGATGCGGACGTAGTAGTAGAGCGAGATGGCGCTGTTGAGCACGCCGATGACCGCCAGCCAGTAGTAGTGCGCGTCGATCGCCGCGCTGAACAGCCAGAACTTGCCCATGAACCCGGCGGTCGGCGGGATGCCGCCGAGCGACAGCATGAACACCAGCATCGCGAACGCGGCGAACGGGTTGCGGAAGCTCAGGCCGCTGAAGTCCTTCAGCTCGTCGCCGATCACGTCCTTCCGGCGCAGGACGAGGACCACGGCAAACGCGCCCAGCTGCATGAACGCGTAGACGAACAGGTAGACGAGCATCGCCGTGATGCCGCGCGACGTGCCCGCCACGATGCCGATGAGCAGATACCCCGCGTGCGCGATGGACGAGTACGCGAGCATGCGCTTCACGTTGGACTGCGTGAGGGCGGCGATGTTGCCCGCCGTCATGGTGACGACGGCCAGCACCCAGAACAGCAGGCGCCAGTCCGCGCTCATCGACGGCAGCCCTTCGACGAAGATGCGGATCAGCATCGCGAAGGACGCGGCCTTCGACCCGACCGAGAGGAACGCCGTGATCGGCGTCGGGGCGCCCTCGTAGACGTCGGGCGCCCACATGTGGAACGGCACGGCGGCGATCTTGAACCCGACGCCGGCGACCACGAGGATCACCGCGAGGACCAGGCGCGGGTCCGTCTCCTGCCCCACGAACGCTGCCGCCATGACCCGCAGGTTCGTGGTGCCCGAGAGGCCGTACATCAGCGACATGCCGTACAGGAGGATGCCGAGCGAGAAGGCCCCGAGCAGGAAATATTTCACCGCGGCTTCGTTCGACCGCTGGCTCGGCTTGATGAAGCCGGCCAGGATGTAGAAGGACACCGCCATCGTCTCGAGGCCGATGAAGATGGTGATGAGATCGATGCCGCCGGCCATCACCATCATCCCGAGCGTGGCGCAGAGGATGAGGAAGTAGTACTCGCCGGGCGACGCGCCTTCGATCGCGAGATACCGCACCGACATGAGCACGGTGATGCCGGCCGCGACGAGAAACAGCACTTTGAAGAACAGCGCGAACTGATCGACCGCGATCAGGCCGTTGGCGACCTCCACGCGCGTCGACGCGAACGGCACGAGCGAGGCGAGCGTCGCCCCGAGCACCAGCAGCGTCACCCACGCGAGGGCGCCGCGCTGCGCCTTGGGCAGCAGCACGTCCGCGATCAACACCAGCAGCGAGCCGGCCGTGAGGACCAGCTCCGGGAGGATGTAGTAGAAATCGCTGAGCGAGATTCCGGCGGGCATCACCGTGTCTCGGGCTTCCTCTCAGCCGCCTGCCCTGAGCTTGTCGAAGGGGCCTGCCCTGAGGCCCCCGAAGGGTTCACGTCGCACGGCATCGTCGACAGGAACTTCGCGGCGGGATTGTTCGAGGCCGTGATGACGTCCGGCGTCGGCGGCCTGGTGTCGCAGTCGGCGAGGTACTTCGCCTCGTACTGCGGGCTGACGCGCCCGACGATGTGCCGCACCGACATCTCGATGCGGTGCAGGAACGGCGCGGGATACAGGCCCATCCAGACCGCGAGGATGAGCAGCGGCGCGAACGTCGCGAACTCGCGGTGGCTGAGGTCCAGCAGCCGCTCGTTCTTCGGGTTCTCGACCTTGCCGAACATCGTCCGCTGGTAGAGATAGAGCATGTAGGCGGCGCCGAGCACGACGCCGCTCGCGGCGAACGCCGCCCAGACCTTGCTCGCGACGAAGACGCCCTGCAGGATCAGGAACTCGCCGATGAAACCGTTCAGCGCCGGCAGGCCGATCGACGACAGCGTCATGATCAGGAACACCGCCGCGTAGACCGGCATCACCTTCGACAGCCCGCCGTACTCCGAGATTTCACGGGTGTGGCGCCGTTCGTACACCACGCCGACGAGCAGGAAGAGCGCGCCGGTCGAGATGCCGTGATTGAGCTGCTGGATGATGCTGCCGGTGATGCCGACCGGGTTCAGCGCGAACATGCCGAGCATGACCAGCGCCATGTGGCTGACCGAGGAATACGCGACCAGCCGCTTCCAGTCCTTCTGCGCCAGCGCCACCAGCGCGCCGTAGACGATGCCGATGATCGACAGCACCGCGATCATCGGGACGAAGTGCCGCGACGCGTCGGGCAGCATCGGCAGGCTGAAGCGGAGGAACCCGTAGGTGCCCATCTTCAGGAGCACGGCCGCCAGAATCACCGAGCCGGCCGTCGGTGCGTCGGTGTGCGCGTCGGGCAGCCACGTGTGGAACGGGAACATCGGGACCTTGATCGCGAAGCCGAGGAAGAACGCGAGGAAGACCCACCACTGCAGGTCGAATGGCACGTTCAGCTTGTGGAACAGCGTCACGTCGAAGCTGTACACGCCGGTCACGCTGTGGTTGTAGAAGTACAGCGCGAGGATGCCGAGCAGCATGATCACGCTGCCCACCAGCGTGTAGAGGAAGAACTTGATCGCCGAGTAGAGGCGGTTCGCGCTGCCCCAGATGCCGATGAGGAAGTACATCGGCACCAGCATGACTTCCCAGAACAGGAAGAACAGCAGGAAGTCGAGCGACATGAACGCGCCGAGCATCCCGGTCTGCAGCAGGAGCAGGAAGATGTAGTACTCCTTCACGCGCTCGGTGATCGCCGTCCAGGACGAGAGCACCGCGATCGTCCCCATCATCGTCGTGAGGAGAATCAGCAGCGTGCTCAGGCCGTCCACGCCGAGGAAGTATTCGGCGCCGATCGACGGAATCCAGGGCGCGCGCTCGACGAACTGGAAGTCGGCGGCCTGCGCGTTGAACCAGAACCACAGCGGAATCGAGATCAGGAATCCGACGAACGCGACGATGTTCGCGATCCAGCGGATGGCGTTCGCGTTCCGCTTGTTGACCAGCAGCAGCAGCAGCGCGCCCGCGAGCGGCGTGAACAGGATGAGGGAAAGGTAATGATTCATAGTCACCGCACGAACAGATAGATGCTGACGAACGCGAAGATGCCGAACAGCATCAAGAGCGCGTAGTTCTGCACGAGGCCCGTCTGGACGCGACGGAACGCGAGACTCGATTCCCGCACGATCCGGCCGACCAGGTTCACCAGGCCGTCGACCACGGTGCGATCGGTGAGGCCCGAACACCAGGCGCTGACGACCGTGATCCACCCGGTGCCGTTCACGGCGCCGTCCACGACGTGGCGATCGAAGGTCCAGAGGCCGCGCCCGGCGCCGAACGTGCCCGAGACGACCGTCGCGTCGTAGAGCTCGTCCACGTAGTACTTGTTCGACAGCGTCCGGTGCGCGCCGGCGAACCGCTGCGCGAGGTTCCCCGAGATCTCCGGGCTGGTCACGTAGAACTTGTAGGCGACGCCGATCCCGATCGCCGCGATCAGAACCGAGAGCGCCATCAGGCCGATCTCTTCGGCCCGGGAGACAGGGGGCTCGGCCTCGTGCTCTGCTGCGGCTTCAGCATGGTCCGGCTGAAGCCGGACACCACCGGAATCGGACGCAAGCGCCTCGGCGGGCTGGCCGGCTCCGGTAGGCTGGCCGGCTTCGGTAGTGTCCGGCTTCAGCCGGACGTCGGTAGTGTCCGGCTTCAGCCGGACGTCGGTAGTGTCCGGCTTCAGCCGGACGTCGGCGGTGAAGCTGGGCTCGAGGAAGTGTTCGAGCGCGTTGCCGCCGCCGAGCGCGGCCGGGATCCCGACCAGGCCCGCGACCATCGCGCCAACCGCGAGCACCTGCAGCGGGAACGTCATCGGTTTCGGCGACTCGTGCGGCCCGTGCCACGGCCCGTGACCGTGGCCGCCGCCGCCGTGATCGTCGTGCGCCTGGTCGTGCGGGTCGGAGGGATGCGGCGCGCCCAGCGCCGCCGCACTCGAAACCGCTCCGTGCCCGGCGGTCTCCCACGCGGGGCCGCGATACGCGCCGAAGAAGGTCATCGCCATCAGGCGGAACATGTAGAACGCCGTCATGAGCGCCGTCGCAACCGCGAGCACCCAAATCGTCTTGTTCGCGAGGAACGCGCGGAACAGGATCTCGTCCTTGCTGAAGAACCCGGCAAAGGGCGGAATGCCGGCGATGGCGAGCGTGCCGATCATCATCGTCGCGAACGTCACCGGGAGATATTTCTTCAGCCCGCCCATGCGGCGCATGTCCTGCTCCCCCGCCATCGCGTGGATCACCGATCCGCTGCCGAGGAAGAGGAGCGCCTTGAAAAATGCGTGGGTCATCAGATGGAACGCGCCGGCCGAGAACGCGCCGACGCCCATCGCGGTGAACATGTAGCCGAGCTGCGACACCGTCGAGTACGCGAGCACGCGCTTGATGTCGTACTGCACGAGGCCGATCGACGCCGCCATCAACGCCGTGAGGACGCCCACAATCGCCACGATCGTCATGACGTCGGGCGCGTGCGAGAACAGCACGGCGTTGCGGCCCACCATGTAGACGCCCGCGGTGACCATCGTCGCCGCGTGGATGAGGGCGGAAACCGGCGTCGGGCCTTCCATCGCGTCCGGCAGCCAGACGTACAGCGGAATCTGCGCGCTCTTGCCGGTCGCGCCGACGAAGAGGAAGAGGCAGATGAACGACAGCACGCCGAAGTGCACCGTCTCGACCGGCAACGCCGCGGCCGCGTTCTGCACCGCGCGGAAGTCGAGCGTGCCGAACGTGTAGTAGACGAGGAAGATCCCGAGAATGAAGCCCCAGTCGCCGATGCGGTTCATGATGAACGCTTTCTTGCCCGCGTCCGATGCGCTCTTCTTCTCGTACCAGTAGCCGATGAGCAGGTACGAACAGAGACCGACACCCTCCCAGCCCACGAACATCACCAGGAAGTTGTTTCCCAGGACGAGCATGAGCATGAAGAAGCAGAACAGATTCAGGTAGCAGAAGAAGCGCGCGACGCCGCCGCGCGGCTCGTCGGCCATGTACGCGGTCGAGTACACGTGAATCAGCGTCCCGACGCCGGTGACGACGAGCAGCATCATCCCCGACAGCGGATCGAGCCGGAAGCCCCACGGCACCTGGAAGTCGCCGACGCCCGTGTTGGTCTGCAGCGGAATCGACGGGATCCACTGCGCGACCGTGACGTCGAAGGCGCGCGCGTCGGCGGGCAGCCCGAGCAGCTGCCAGAACGCGAACACCGACAGGCCGAGCGCGACCGCCATCATGGTGCAGGCGAGGGCGCCGGCGGTCCGGCGCGAAAAGGCGCGGATCCCGAGGAGGCCGTTGACGGCGGCCCCGATCCCGGGGAGAAGCGGTATCAACCAGATATAACGCATCGTGTCCTGGCCCACCTGCCTACCAGCGCATCAGATTCATTTCGTCGATGTTGATCGTCTCTTTGTTGCGGTAGAAGGCGAGGATGATCCCGAGCCCGACCGCCGCCTCGGCCGCGGCCACCGCGATGACGAAGATCGCGAAGACCTGGCCGATTTGGTTCTGCAGCTGCGCCGAGAACGCGACGAGGTTGATGTTCACCGCGTTCAGGATCAGCTCGATCGACATGAAGATGATGATGATGTTGCGCCGCACCATCACGCCGATGACGCCAATGATGAAGAGCGCCGCGGACAGCAGCATGTAATGGGTCGGAGTAATCATGAACTATGCATTTACTGATTGGGTAATCTGGTAATCGGGTAATCGATTGGCGGATGGCTCAATCGTTCAACCCAGTACCCAATCACCCGATTATCCAATCACCCGATTATCCAATTACCCGATTATCCAATTACCCGATTTCACAGCTCCCGTTTCGCCAGCACAATCGCCCCGATCATCGCGACCAGCAGCAGCATCGACGCAATCTCGAACGGAATCAGATAGCTCGTGTAGAGCAGCCAGCCGACCTGCTCCGTGTTGCCGGTCACGGGCATCGTCGCGCCCGGCGCGATCGGGGTCGCCGGCAGCTTGGACGAATAGAACGCAATCGCGCCCAGCTCGGCGAGCACCGCGGCCGAGAGAGAGAACCCGATCCGGCCGTGGCGATGCGGATCCGAATGCGCCTCCGGCGGACGCTTCAGGTTCACGAGCATGACGACGAACAGGTACAGGACGACGATGCCGCCGGCGTACACGAGGATCTGGATGGCGGCGACAAACGGCGCGCCGAGCAGCACGTACAGCGCCGCGACGAACAGAAAGTCGAGCACCAGAAAGAGCACGCTGTGCACGGTGTCCTTCGTGCTGATCACCAGCACGGCGAACCCCAGAATGCACGCCGCTATGAAGTAAAACGCGATCGCTTGTTCCATATCGGACTCGTGATTCGGGATTCGGGATTCGGGATTCGGAGTTCGGGGTTCGAATCCCAAATCCCAAGTCCCAAATCCCGATTCCCGATCACAGCAGCAACACCTTCACGATTCCAGTCACCACCAGGTTCGCAATCGCCAGCGGGATCAGCACCTTCCATCCGAGCCGCATCAGCTGGTCGTAGCGGTAGCGCGGCAGCGTCGCGCGGATCCAGATGAAGACGTAGAGGAAGACGAACGACTTGACGAGGAACCAGATCCACGCCGGGATGAAGTCGAGGAAGCCGAGCATCGCGACGTTCGGAAACGGCCGCAGCCATCCACCCAGGAACAGCGTGGTCGCGACCGAGGACACCACGATCATGTTCGCGTACTCGGCGAGGAAGAACAGCGCGAACCGCATGCCGCTGTATTCGGTGTGGAACCCGCCGGTCAACTCCTGCTCGGCCTCGGGGAGATCGAACGGCGCGCGGTTGGTCTCCGCCAGCCCGCCGATGATGAAGATCCCGAACGCCAGCGGCTGCACGAACGCATACCAGAGGTGCGAGCTCTCCTGCGCCCGGACGATGCTCACCATGCTCAGCGAGCCGGCCATCAGGATCACGCTGACGAGGGTCAGCGTGACCGCCACCTCATAGCTGATGAGCTGAGCCGACGCGCGCAGGCTGGCAAGCAGCGGGAACTTGCTGTTCGAGGCGTAGCCCCCGAGGATGATCCCGTACACGCCGACCGACGCCACCGACACGATGTAGAGCAGCCCGACGTTGACGTCCGTGATGTACAGCGCCACCTTCCGGCCGAAGATCGTGACCTCGGGACCGAACGGAATCACCGCGTAGACGATGAGCGCCGGCACCATCGAGATGATCGGCGCGGCGGTGAACACCCACTTGTCGGCACGGACCGGCGTGATGTCTTCCTTGATCATCAGCTTGATGGCGTCCGCCACGGGCTGCAGGATGCCGTACGGGCCGACGCGCATCGGGCCGAGCCGCGACTGCGCCCACGCGATCACCTTGCGCTCGAGCAGCACCATGTAGGTGACGGCGACGAGCGTCGCGTTCAGGACGACCAGGATCTTCACCAGCGGGATGACGAAGTGGTCGATCACCGGTCCACCTCGCCGAGCACGACGTCGAGCGATCCGATGAGCGCGACGACGTCGGCGATCAGATGGCCTTTGATGAGCGGACGCAGGCCCTGCAGATTGCAGAACGACGGCGGGCGGACGCGGAACCGGTACGGATTGGTCGACTTGCCGTCGCTCACGATGAAGTAGCCCAGCTCGCCCTTCGGCGACTCGATCGCGTGGTAGGTTTCCCCCGCCGGCGGCTTGATCAGGCGCGGCACCTTGCCGACGATGGGCCCTTCGGGAAGGCCGTCGGTGGCCTGCCGGATGATCCGCAGCGACTGGCGGAACTCCTCGAGCCGGACCAGATACCGGTCGTAGGTGTCACCCGCCGTGCCAATCGGCACGTCGAACTGCATCTCCTCGTACGCGGCGTAGGGCTCGTCCTTGCGGACGTCGCGCGGCACGCCGGATCCGCGCAGCGGCGGCCCGCTCAGCCCGAGCGCCACCGCGTCGGCCCCCGAGATCACGCCGATGCCCTTGGTCCGCTCGAGCCAGATGCGGTTGTGCGTCAGGAGCTCCTCGTACTCGTCGATCTTCGTGTCCATGATCGAGCAGAACTGGAGGACTTTCTTGTCCCAGCCCGGCGGCAGGTCCAGCGGCAGCCCGCCGATGCGCATCGAGTTGTAGGTGAGCCGCGCGCCGCACATCTCCTCGAACAGGTCCAGAATCAGCTCGCGCTCGCGGAACGCGTAGAGGAACACCGTCATCGCCCCGATGTCCATCGCGTGCGTGCCGATCCAGAGGCAGTGGCTCGCGATCCGCTGCAGCTCGCACATGATCGTGCGGATGTAGCGCGCCCGCCGCGGCACCTCAATCGACATCAGCTTCTCGACCGTCTCGCAGTACCCGACGTTGTTGGTCGCGGCCGCGACGTAGTCCATGCGGTCGGTCAACAGGATGATCTGCGTCCAGTTGCGGTTCTCGCTCAGCTTCTCGATGCCGCGGTGCAGGTAGCCGATCACGACGTCGGCGTCGACGACCTTCTCGCCGTCCAGACGCAGCACGACGCGCAGCACGCCGTGCGTGCTCGGATGCTGCGGGCCCATGTTGATCACGAGCTCGCTGGTGTCGAACATGGCGCCGTGGTGAACGGCTGGCGTCTCCATGAAAAGCTCAGTCCCTGGATGCCGTCGTGATGCGTGGTTCGGGATTCGGGATTCGCCAATCCCGAGTCCCAAATCTCGAATCCCGGCGCATCACTCGATGTCCGCCTGTTCCCTCGCCTGCCGCAGCCTCAGCCAGTCGAGCGGATTCTCCATCAGCAGCTCGCCCGGTCCCTCGAGCGGGTAATCCTTGCGCTGCGGAAAGCCCTGCCAGTCGTCCGGCATCAGAATGCGCCGGCGATCGGGATGTCCCGTGACGTTTACCCCGAACATGTCGTACACCTCTCGCTCCAGCCAGTCCGCGGCCAGCCAGATTCCGGTGACCGACGGCACCGGCTGCACGTCGCCGACTTTCACCTTGAGGCGCACGCGGTGGCGGTGGCGCGTCGAATACAGACAGTACACGACGTCGAAGCGCCCTTCGGCGCGCGGCGGCCAGTCGATCGCCGTCACGTCCGAGCAGAAATCGAAGCCGGCGTCGGCCGCGTCGCACAGATGGCGCGCGGCCTCGAGAAGGTGCGTCACCGGCACGATCACGGTCCAGTCGCCCAGGTAGTAGCTGACCTGCGCCACGCTGCCCGGCACGGCGGCCTCGAGCGTCTTGATGAACGAGGGTACCGCCATGTCGGCGGGCGGCGGGGGATCCGGCGGTCCGGCCGGCGGCGCGGCCGCCTTCGCCGCCGGCGGCTTCGCTGCAGCGGCTTCGGCGCCCGGGGCCTTCGGCCCCGCCGGCGCGGCCGGGCCCGCAGGTGGTTCTGGAGTCTTCGGGTCCTCAGCCATCTACACCCACTCGAGCGCGCCCTTCTGCCAAGCGTAGTAGTAGCCGACGACCAGGATGAAGATGAAGACGAGCATCTCGATGAGGCCGAACAGCAGCAGCTTGTTGAAGATGACCGCCCACGGAAACATGAAGACCGTCTCGACGTCGAAGATCACGAACAGCATCGCGACCAGGTAGTAGCGGATGCTGTAGCGATCGCGCGCGTCGGTGACCGGTTCGATGCCGCACTCGTACGGCTCGAGCTTCACCTTGTTGTACTTCTCCGAGTGCACCAGGCTGGCGAAGACGATCGTGAACAGCGCGAAACCGGTTGCGACGGCGACGAAGATGGCAATCGGAATGTAATCAGAAAGCATTGGGATGACGCGTCGCGTGAAGAGTCGCGTGCAGATGAAGCGCGACAGTCGGAGAAGCCGTTGGTTTATAACATGCGACCTGAGGGCTGTCAAGAAACGGGGCACGGCGACGGATCTGCCGACCATTCCCCGCAACTTATAGATTTTAAACCATTTCAGCTCGCCGGATCCCTTGACGCTCTTCAAGAGTGAGACCTATACTGAATGGATGACCAACCGGCGCGTTTGGGCCGCCGCCTCCCTGCTCATCGGGCTCGCGCTGGTGTGGACAGGCCGGCTCGCCGCGCAGGCGATCCAGCGATCGCTGTACGTCAGCGTGCTGAACGAGGCCGGAGCGCCCGTGCCCGACCTCGGCCCCTCCGATTTCATCGTGCGGGAAGACAACGTCGCCCGCGAAGTGCTGCGCGTCGCGCCTGCCACCGAGCCGATGCAAGTCGCCGTGCTCGTCGACAACAGTCAGGCGGCCAGCGACAACATCGCGCACATCCGGCAGGCGCTGCCGGCGTTTGTCGCGGCGCTGACCGGCACCGGCGAGGGCGCCATCAAGAACGAGGTTGCAATCGTCGCGATCGGCGAGCGGCCGACGATCCTCACGGAGTACACGTCCAACCGCGCCGCCCTGCAGAAGGGCATCGATCGGATCTGGTCGCTGCAGGGCTCGGGGACGTATCTCCTCGACGGCATCGTGGAGACCTGTCAGGGCTTCCGGAAACGGGAGGCCCGGCGTCCGGTCATCATCGCCATCACGACCGAAGGTCCCGAGTTGAGCAACCGGCAGCACGATCAGGTGCTCGAACCTCTGCGCGCCACCGGCGCGGCATTCTACGCCCTCGTGATCGGCCCCCCGTCGGGCAGCCTGAACGACGAGACGCGTAATCGCGACATCGTGCTCGACGAGGGACCGCGCGCGACCGGCGGCCGTCGCGACGAGCTACTGACCAGCATGGCGCTCACCGGCAAGCTGAAGCAGCTCGCCGACGAGCTGTTGCACGAATACCGGGTGAGCTACGCCCGCCCGCAGTCGCTGATTCCGCCCGAGCACGTCACGGTCGCTCCAGCGAAGCCCGGCATGACGGCGCGGGGAACGCTTGTCAAGGAGCAGCAGGGGCGCCCGTGACCCCTTCCGCCTTCCTCGGCCTCCGGTGGCCGATCCTTGGCGCTGCGGTCGCCGTGGCGGTCGTCATCGGCTCGGCTCAGGCGCCGGCAGCGCCGTCCCAACCGCCGCAGACGCCGCAGACGCCGCAGGTGCCCTTCCGCGCGGGGATCGATCTCGTGTCGCTCAACGTCACCGTCACCGACGGGACGGCCCGCTACGTCACCGACCTGACCGCCGCCGATTTCAACGTGTTCGAGGACGGCGTCAAGCAGGACGTCACCTTCTTCACCCGGACGAACCTGCCGATCGCGCTGGCCCTGCTGATGGACACCAGCGCCAGCATGGAATCCAAGCTGGCGACGGCGCAGGAAGCCGCGATCGGCTTCGCCAGGCGGCTGCGCCCGCAGGATCTCGCCGAGGTCATCGACTTCGACAGCCGTGTCATCGTGCTGCAGACCTTCACGAACAGCGCGGCGGAGCTCGAGCGGGCGATCCACAAGACGTCCGCGGGCGGATCGACTTCGCTCTTCAACGCGGTGTACATCGCGTTGAAGGATCTCAAGAAGATCCTGGCGAAGAACGTGGACGAAATCCGCCGGCAGGCCATCGTGGTGCTGTCCGACGGCGAAGACACGTCGAGCCTGCTGCCGTTCGAAGAGGTCCTCGACCTGGCCAAGCGGTCCGAAACGGCGATCTACTCGATCGGCCTGCGCGCGGGGGACGGCCCCGGCACGACCACCAAAGGGTTCAAGGAAGCCGAGTTCGTGCTGCGCCAGTTCTCGCAGGAAACCGGCGGGCGCGCCTTCTTCCCGAGTCAGGTGGCGGATCTGGCGAACGTGTATGGCCAGATTTCCGACGAGCTCTCGAGCCAGTACACTGTCGGCTACACGTCCCGTAATCCCAGGCGCGACGGCTCCTGGCGCCGCGTCGTCGTCCGGGTGACGCGTCCGAACCTGACCTCGCGCACCAAGCTCGGGTACTTCGCGCCGACGCCGCGCTGACCATGATGAATTTCGTCCCGCTGACCCTCTACGCGGCGGCCCTGGTCGTCTACGCCTGGCATTTCGCCCGGCGGAACCCGGCCGTCGGCCGCTCGGCGACGACGCTGCTCGTGGCGGCGGCGCTCTCGCATACCTTCGTCATCGGCATGCAGACGATGGAAGTCGGGCACGTGCCCGTGGCGGGCGCGACGTCGGCGATCTCCACCTTCGTCTGGCTGCTGGCGCTCGCGTATCTCTACACGGAGATGACGACCGACGAGCGGGCGATGGGCGTGTTCATCCTGCCGCTGCTCGTGGCGCTGCAGGCCATTCCCGCGATCCGTCCGGGCGTGGAAGACCGCGCGGCGCTGCTGCAGGGCCCGCTCTTCGGCGTGCACGTGTCGTCGCTCCTCTTCGCCTACGCAAGCTTCGCGCTCGCCTGCGTGATCGGCATCACCTACGTGCTGCTCTTCAAGGAAATCAAGGCGAAGCACCTCGGCTTCTTCTACGCACGGCTGCCGTCGCTGCAGGTGCTCGACCGCATGAATCAGCGGGCCATCGTCATCGGCTGGATTTTCCTGACCGTCGGCATCATCGTCGGCGGCGTCTGGGCCGCCGAGGCGCGCGGCGGCTTGGCGGCGGGCGACCCGCGCGTCCAGGCCATGTCGCTGCAGGATCCGAAGATCTTCGTCGCGCTGGTCTGCTGGTGCGTGTACTCCTTCGAGCTGTTCGCGGCGCGGCGCATCGGCTGGGGCGGACGCCGCGCGGCGTACCTCTCGGCGCTCGGGTTCGCGATCGTGCTGCTCAATTTCATCCCCATCAGCTATTTCCTGACCAAGAGTCACAATTTCTGATGCATCTCCTCCTGGTCGGAATCAGTCATCGCACCGCGCCGGTCGAGGTGCGCGAGCGGGTCGATTTCCAGGCGCGCGGGGTGGCCGACGCGCTCGGCGCGCTGGCGGCGCGCGGATCGACGCGGGAAGCGGTCGTCGTGTCGACCTGCAACCGCGCGGAGCTGTACGTCGCCTGCGACGAAGCCGCCGGCACGCGCGCCGACCTCGTCAAGTTCCTCAGCGACTTCAACGAGGTGGCGCCCGCCGATCTCGCGCCTCACGTGTACGACGTGACCGATCTCGACGCGGCGCGGCATCTGTTCCGCGTGGCGGCTGGCCTCGATTCGCTGGTGGTGGGCGAGCCCCAGATTCTCGGGCAGGTGAAAGAGGCGCACACCGTCGCCACCGATGCGCACACGGCGGGCCCCGTCCTCAACCGCCTGTTCCACACGTCGTTCGTCGTCGGCAAGCGGGTGCGGACCGAGACCGGCCTGGGCTCGGGCGCCGTGTCGGTGAGCTACGCCGCGGTGGCGCTGGCGCGGAAGATCTTCGGCGACATCGCCGGCCGCAGCGTCGCCGTCATCGGCGCCGGCGAAATGGGCAAGCTCACCGCGCTCCACCTGAAATCGCAGGGCGTGCAGCACGTCACGATCATCAGCCGGACGATGGCGCACGCCGCGCGGACGGCGGACGCGATCGGCGGCGCGAGCGCCGCGCCGTGGGACGAAATGGACGCCGTGCTCGGCGCCAGCGACATCGTCGTCACCGCCACCGGCGCGGCGTCGCCGATTCTGACGAAGGCGCACATCGAGTCGGTGATGCGTCCACGGCGGAATCGGCCGCTGTTCATCATCGACATCGCGATGCCGCGCGACGTGGAATCCGCGGCCGGCGAGATCGAGCAGGTGTTCCTCTACAACATCGACGACCTGCAGGCGACCGTCCGCGAGAACCTCGCGCGCCGGGCCAGCGAGGTCGCCCGCGCCGAAGCCATCGTCGGCGAAGAGGTCGAGAAGTTCGGCGCGTGGTTCCGGTCGCGCGGCGCGATTCCGACCGTCGTGGCCCTGCGCCAGCGGTTCGAGGCCATCCGGCGCGCGGAGCTCGAACGGCTGGACTTCAAGCTGTCGGCGCTTCCGCCGGAAGCCCGCGCGCGGGTCGATGAAATCACCCATCTCATCGTCGAGAAGCTGCTGCTGACGCCCACCGAGCAGCTCAAGGCGCTCAGCGACGCGAGCACGGTGGGCGCGTACTCCGAGGCGCTCACGCGTCTGTTCGGGCTGGCCGAGCAGGACGAGCCGCGCACGGTCGAGCCGTTCGCCCGCCACCGGCCACGCACGCCGCGCTGATTCCCGACGTGGCTGAAGAGCTTCGACTCGGATCGCGCGGCAGCCAGCTCGCCCTCTGGCAGGCCCACACCGTCGCGGCGCGCATCGCCGAGGCGGGCGGACCGCCGTGCCGCATCGTCGTGATCAAGACGTCCGGCGATCGCCTGCAGGAAGCACCGCTGTCGGACCTCGGCGGCAAGCGGTTGTTCGTGAAGGAAATCGAAGACGCGCTGCTGCGGCACGACATCGACCTCGCGGTCCACAGCAGCAAGGACATGCCCGCGAGGCTCCCCGACGGCCTCGTCATCGCGGGCGTGCTGCCGCGAGAGGATCCGCGCGACGCGATCGTGCTGCCGGTCCGGCTGAAGCCGGACACCACAGCAGATGGGCAGGCCGCGCAAGATGTGGCGTCCGGCTTCAGCCGGACCACGACAGGTGTGGCGACAGGTGTGGCGTCCGGCTTCAGCCGGACCACGACAGGCATGGCGGCAGATGTGGCGTCCGGCTTCAGCCGGACCTTGTCGTCGATCGAGGATCTCGTCTGCGTCCTCGGTCAGGCACCCGCCATCGGCACGGGGAGCGTCCGGAGGATCGCGCAGCTCTCGCGGCTCTTCCCTGGCGCGCGTTTCACGCCGATTCGCGGCAACCTCGATACGCGCTTGCGCAAGCTGGACGAAGGGGGGCACCATGCGCTGGTGCTCGCGGCGGCCGGACTCCGCCGGCTCGGGTTCGCCCATCGGATCTCTTTCGCACTGCCGGCTGCGGCGTCGGTCCCGGCGCCCGGTCAGGGCATCGTCGCGATCGAGATTCGCGAGCACGACGAGCCGGTGCGGCGGGCGGTTGCGCGGATCAACGACCCGGCGGCGGCGGCCGCGCTCAGCGCCGAGCGCGCGCTCGTCGAAACGCTGGGCGGCGGTTGCCAGACGCCGGTCGGCGCGCTGGCCTCGCCGCTCGACGGCGACAGGCTCGAGCTCGTGGCCGTCGTCGTGGCGCTCGACGGAAGCCGGGCCGTACGCGGGCACGCGGTCGGGCCACGAGACCAGGCGGCGGCACTCGGTGCGCGCGTCGGCGCGCAGCTCCTGAGCGACGGCGCGGGCGACATCCTCGCCGAGGCTCGGACTCAGCAGGCGCAGGGCCACGACTGACGCGGCTGGCTGCGACGGAACACGAATCACTGGCGACTGGAGACTGGCGACGCGATGGCAAGCATGGTCTATCTGATCGGGGCCGGTCCGGGCGATCCGGGTCTGATGACCGTCCGTGGGCTGCAGTGCCTCGAGTCGGCAGACGTGGTGCTGTACGACCATCTCGTGCCGGCGCGCGTGCTCCGCTGGGCCAGGCCGGACGCGGAGAAGATCGACGTCGGCACCGCCGCGCCGCAGCCGCTCGAGCAGGAAGCGATCTGCTATCTGCTCGCGGAGAAAGCACGGGAAGGCAAGACCGTCGCGCGCCTGAAGTGGGGCGATCCGTTCGTGTTCGATCGGGGCGGCACCGAGGCGCTGTTCCTCCACGAACAGGGGGTCCGCTTCGAGGTCGTGCCCGGCATTCCCGCCGGCATCGCGGTGCCGAGCTACGCGGGCATTCCGATCACCTACCCCGGCGGCGGCGACACGCTGACGTTCGTGCGCGGCCACGAGGACGAAGGCAAGACGCGCACGTCGGTGGACTGGACGAGCCTCGCCCGCCTCGACGGCACCATTGTCTGCTACGCCGGGCCCCAGCAGCTGCCGCACATCGTGAGCGCGCTCGTCTCGCACGGCCGGCCGGCCGAGGATGCCGCGGCCATCGTGTACGACGGCACGCTGCCGACGCAGACGACGCTGACCGGAACGCTCGCGGAGCTCGCGCACGCGCTCAAGCAGTCGTCCGACCGCCGGCCCGCCATCCTCGTCGTGGGGCGCGTCGTCGCCCTCCGCGATCATCTGCGCTGGTTCGATGCGCGGCCGCTGTTCGGCAAGCGCGTGCTCGTCACGCGGCCGCGCGAGCAGGCCGTGGATCTCGTCGAACGGCTCGAGGCCATGGGCGCGGAGGCCATCGAGGCGCCGATGATTCGCATCCTGCCGCCGGAAGACTACGGGCCGCTCGACGACGCCTGCGCGCGCGCGGCCGAGTTCGACTGGATCGTGTTCTCCAGCGCCAACGCGGTCGACGCGTTCGTCGAGCGCCTGCTGGCCGGCCCCGAGGACCTGCGCGCGCTCGGCGGCGTCAAGCTCTGCGTGGTCGGACCGGTGACCGCGGAGCGGCTGACGCGCCACGGGCTGAAGGTGGATCTGACGCCGGCGGAGTACCGTGCGGATGCCGTGGTGCGCGCGATGACGGAGACCGCCGACGTCGCGGGCGCGAAGGTGCTGCTGCCGCACGCGGACATCGGCCGCGAGATCATCGCCGACGAGCTGCGGAAGCGGGGCGCCGAGGTCACCGAGGTCGTCGCCTATCGCACGGTCGCGGTCGAGCCCGAGCGCGAAGGCGAGCCGGACATCTACCGCATGCTGCTCGAACATCGAATCGACGTCGTGACCTTCACGAGCGCATCGGCGGTCAGGAGCTTCGTTCGCCTGCTCGGCGCCGAACCGGCGGCCGACCTGCTGCGCGCGACACTGGTGGCGTCGATTGGCCCGGTGACCGCCGATGCCGCGGCGCAGTACCACATCGAGTCGGCGATCGTGCCGTCGAGCCACACGATTCCGGCGCTGGTGGAGGCGATCGTGGAGTATTTCGACAAGCAGAAGCGGGAGAATGCCTCTCGGAGATAATTGAGCCATGGCCCTGAGCTCCGCCCATCCCCCCACGTTGTTGACCCTCACCCGGCGGCTTCGGCGCCTGCGCCGGTCGGAAACGCTGCGCGCGCTGGTTCGGGAGACGCGTCTGTCGCCCGACATGTTCGTGCTGCCGCTGTTTGTCTGCGAGGGTGAGGGTGTCCGCCGCGAAGTGCCGTCGATGCCGGGCGTCTTCAACCTGTCGGTCGACGAAGCGGTGAAAGAGGCCGCCGCGGCGAAGGCCGACGGCGTGAAGAGCGTGATCCTCTTCGGCCTGCCCGGCCGCAAGGACGACATCGGGTCGCTCGCCTACGATCCGGAGGCGCCGGTCCAGTCCGCCATTCGCGCGATCAAGCAGGAGGTGTCCGACGTGCTCGTCGTCACCGACGTGTGCCTGTGCGAGTACACCGACCATGGCCACTGCGGAATCGTGATTGACCAGGAAATCGCGAACGACCCGACCGTGGATCAGATCGTCCGCGCGGCGGTGTCGCACGCCATGGCCGGCGCGGACATCGTCGCGCCATCGGACATGATGGACGGCCGCGTCGGGGCGATCCGCCAGGCGCTCGACGAGCGTGGGTTCGAGAACACGGCGATCATGGCCTACGCGGCAAAGTACTGCTCGGCCTTCTACGGTCCGTTCCGCGACGCGGCCGCGTCGGCGCCGGCTTTCGGCGATCGCCGTTCGCACCAGATGGATCCCGCCAACGGCGAGGAAGCCCTGCGCGAGGTGGAGCAGGACATCGAGGAAGGCGCCGACATCGTGATGGTGAAGCCGGCGGTGACCTATCTCGACGTCATCGCGCGCGTGAAGGACGCCTTTCACTTCCCGACCGCGGCGTACCACGTCAGCGGCGAATACGCGATGCTCAAGGCGGCCGCGCGCAACGGCTGGATCGACGAACCGCGCGCGATGCTCGAAACGCTGACGTCCATCCGCCGCGCCGGCGCCGACATCATCATCACCTACTACGCGCGAGCAGCCGCGCGCGCCATCGCGTAGCCATGGGAACCTTCCTGCTGGCGGCGCTCGTCGCCGCAGGCGCGCCGATCGAAGTGCGCATCGAGACACGCGACTACACGATGTCGATGCCGGCGCGCGTACCAGTTGCCGCCGCTCATGGTGAGTCACTATGATGCCGCGACGGCGTTCGGCCAGAAGGTCGGTGCGCTCGCGGGACGTCGCGAGACCCAGGCGCGCGACGTGTTCGACCTGCACCAGCTGATCGCGGCCGGTGGCGCAGCGGGCGCGGTAGAAGAACGCGACCCGCGGGTGGCCGGGCGGGCGATCGCCAATGCGATGACGGTCGACTTCGGGATGTTCAAGAGCCAGCTACGGCGGCCAGGCGCTGCCGAGGGGCTGCAGGCGCCGCGCCTCGTGACTTTCGGGACGATAGGAAACATTGCATTAGGGGCGTGTCGGGGGTTATCGGAAGCCCGTTCTGCGTTCGCATTCGGGACGAAGTAGGTTCGATACTCGACGTCGCCACCGTAGCTGACCGGGTTCAGTATGAAAATGCCGGTGACGACCCGACACCGTGGATCGGAGAGAACCTCTCGTCGGGCGGCGCCGTCGGACTGTTGCGCAAGCACCTCCGTAAGAAACACGTGGAGGGTGGACCAGAGGCGGCGCTCCTGAAAGCCCTGCCGATCGCAAGCACCGTCCGACTCGCGACACCCGGCGCGAGACGCCTCGTCGACAACGACCAAGGGTGTGGTGTTGGCCTGACGCACGATTCCCAGAACGAACGTCGAGGTGGTCGAAGTGCTGAACGCTCGAGCCGGAGACTAGCGCGTCGAGGTCGTCGGTTCGAACGTGCCGCAGGGCCCTCTGATCGCGGAGGGTTCGGCATACACTGTCGCGGTGACGTCGATCGCTGGTCTCCGGCTTCTCGCAATCGCCCTGCTTGGAGCAACCCTCGCGGCCCCTGCCTCCGGAGAGCCGCAGGCCGGCGGCGCAGGCGCCACTCGTCGTGAGGCTGTCCCGGCGCCAGGGTCATTCGACGGACCGCCCGCACCGGTTCCCCCGGCGGTCGTCGCCCGCGACGCGCTCGGCAAGGTCACCCTTCGCGCCGTCCGCCTCGATCGGCCCCTGGAGATCGACGGCACGCTCGATGAGCCGATCTATCAGTCCACGTTGCCGATCGAGGATTTCGTACAGCAAGTGCCCACCGAGGGCGCCCCGGCCAGCGAAAAGACCCAGGCATGGGTCTTCTTCGACGACGACAATCTGTACTTCTCCGCGCGCTGCCTGGATAGCCACCCTGAGAGGATCGTGGCCAACGAGCTGCGGCACGACAGCGTCAACATCTTCAACGGCGGCGACAGCATGACGCTCGTCCTCGACACGTTCCACGACCGTCGGAACGGCGTGCTGTTCCAGACCAACCCGCTTGGCGGCCTGCGCGAGATGGCCATCGCCGACGGGCAGTATATCGACAGCTGGAACACCGTCTGGCAGGTCAGATCTGCCCGCGTCGAGGGCGGATGGTCCACGGAGATGGTCATCCCCTTCAAGTCGCTGCGGTATCGCAACAGCGGGCCGCAGATCTGGGGCATCAACTTTCGACGGGTCATCCGGTGGAAGAACGAATTCGCCGGCGTGACGCCCATGCCCGCGGCGTTTGGCGGAACGGGGCTCGGGCAGCTGCAGGTGGCGGCGACACTCGTCGGCCTGATGACGCCCGCGCGATCGCTGAACCTCGAGCTGAAACCCTACGCCGTGTCGGCGTCGACGACCGACGAGACGGCCGCGGTGCCGTTCCGAAACGATCTCACGAGCGATGTCGGCGTCGACCTCAAGTACGGCCTCTCCCGCAGTCTGACGGCGGACGTGACGGTCCACACGGACTTCGCTCAGATCGAGGAGGACCTCCAGCAGGTCAACCTGACGCGCTTCAGCCTCCTGTTTCCTGAAAAGCGCGACTTCTTCCTCGAGGGCCAGGGGATCTTCGCCTTCGGCGGCCGCAACCTCGCCGGTCGCGGTGCGGGCGACTCCGACGACGTGCCGGTGATGTTTTTCAGCCGGCAGATCGGCTTGTCCGGCGGGCAAACCATCCCGGTCGTCGCCGGTGCGCGCGTCACGGGAAAAGCCGGTCCATTCGACGTCGCGGCCCTGAACATCGAGACCGGAGCCAGGGACGCGGCTCGCGCCGTCGCGACAAATTTTTCGGCCGTGCGGCTGCGGCGGGACATCCTTCGCCGGAGCAACGTGGGCGTGATTGCCACCGCGAGACGGCCGAATGGGTCCGGCGCGAGCGTGGCGCTGGGCGCCGACGCCAGCATCCGCGTGTCCGACAACACCACTGTGCTGGGCTACTACGCCCGCACGGATGTGGATGGAGACAATTCGCAGGCGTCGAGCTACCGGGCGCGCGTCGACTATGCGGGCGACCGGTACGGGCTGGCCGGCGAACATCTCATGGTCGGGCGTCTGTTTGCGCCAGCGGTCGGCTACACGCGACGCGACGATTTTCGCCGCGACCTCGCGACGGCGAGGTTCAGCCCGCGCTTGAAGAGCAACCGCCACATGCGGAAGCTCACGTGGCAAGGCACGCTCGACTACGTCACCGACGCAGCCGTGACGACGGTCGAGAACCGATCGATCGACGGGAGTTTCGGCATCGAGTTTCACAGCGGCGACCAAGCCACGGTGCAGTACGTCGACGAGTACGAGCGAATCCCGCAGAACTTCAGAATCTCGCCCGGGGTCACGGTTCCAGCGGGCGGCTACCAGAATCACAACCTCAGCGCGTCCTACTCGCTGGCGAACCAGCACATCGTGGCGGGCCGGGTGACGGTGTCGTCAGGCGCGTTCTACAACGGCACTCGGCACGAGGCCTCCTACTCCGGCCGTGTCGCGCTGGCGCCGCAATTCGCGATCGAGCCCGGCGTGTCCCTCGCCTGGGTCGACCTTCCGTACGGCGACTTCTCCGCCCGGCTCCTCGCCGGCCGCTTCACGTACACCCCGACCACGAGGCTCTTCGTCAGCAGCCTGATCCAGTTCAATGCGGACGCGCACACGCTGGCGTCGAGTGTGCGGTTGCGGTGGGAATACCGGCTCGGCAGCGATCTGTTCGTCGTCTACAGTGACGGCCGCGACACGTCGTTTCCAGGGTCCCCAGGGCGCCCGGGGACCGGCATCCTGAACCGATCGGTGGCGATCAAGGCCACGCGCCTCGTTCGGTTCTGACGAGTCGAACGGCAGGGGCATCGTCCTGCGCCGGCCGATCGCGTCGGTCGGTCCATGGACGGCTCGCGTGGCACACGCGTCCTCCAGCCACCGTGTCCGGTCAGCACGCCGCCTGGCGTGAATCGCCGGGCTCGCGCGCAAGGTCCGGGAGGTGCTGGACGGGCACGCGTGAGCCGGGCGCAGTGTTTCACATTCGCTTCACATAGCAGTCGGCACCACACGCGAGATCGAGCCGGCCCGTGTCCTCCCGCGTGCCGCGGTCATGAGATCGTTCGGAAACACATATGACTTAGAAGTTGATCCTGTTATCGTGTCATGCAGATTGGAAGCGCCAATGAGGCCAATGAGAAAGAAGACAGGGGCGGGGTTCGTCTGGCTGGCGACTTTCCTGCTGTGTGTGCCCAGGCCAGCCGCGGCGTATCTCGACCCCGGGACGGGGAGCATGTTCCTCCAGGGGCTGATCGCTGTGATCGGTGCGACGCTGGCCACGGTTGGGATCTACTGGCGTGCCACGCGGGACCTGCTCCGTCGCCTGCTTCGCCGCAAGCCGGACTCCACGCCCGACGGCCCCGCTCGGTCGTGATGGCAGAGCGTCCTGCCCCAGCCGCCGACGCCGGCTCGTTTCGGGATCCGTCGGGAGTCGTGCTGATCGCGCAAGGGAGGGTGTTCCGCACGATCGAAGAAACGGCGTGGAAGCATGTCGACGCCGTGCGCTCGTCGGGGATCCTCGACCGGCTGGTGTCCTCCGGACAGGTGGTGGCGACCTGGCCCATCGAGCTCGCTGATGCCCCGGCAGGACTGACCGACGGTCTTCCCCAGAACGCGCGCCGGCTTGTCGAGCATGATCGAATCCCGTTCATTTCGTACCCCTACGAGTGGCCATTCTCGCTGCTGAAGCGCGCCGCCGTTCACCACCTCGATCTCCACCTCGAGCTGCTCAACTCCGGCTTCACCTTGTCGGACGCCTCGGCCTACAACATCCAGTTCCGCGGCACACGGCCGGTGTTCATCGACATCCTCTCGATCGTCCCGTACCGGGAAGGAGAGTACTGGGCGGGGTACCGCCAGTTCTGCGAGCAGTTCCTCAATCCGTTGCTGCTCGTCGCCAAGACCGGCATTCCGCATCATGCGTGGTTCCGAGGCACTCTCGAAGGGATTCCCGTCGAGGACATGGCGCGCGTCCTGCCCCTGCGAGCCAGGATCTCGTGGCGGGTGCTGATCCATGTCGTGCTGCATGCCAGGATGACGGCATACAGCCGCCGGGCGAATGCCGCCGTGGGAGACGCCGCCTCGAAGGTCGGGCGCCGGCCGATGTCGAAGGCCGTGCTGGTCTGGATGCTGAGTGGGCTCCGCAACTGGGTCGTCGGGCTCAGGCCGCGCGGCACGGACCGTACCGTGTGGGGCAACTACGAGCAGAACACGTCCTACACGCCAGGGGAGACCGAGGCCAAGCGCGCGTTCATCACGCGGTACGTCGAAACGCGCAAGCCCACGGAGCTGTTCGATATCGGCTGCAATACGGGCGCGTACAGCGAGGCCGCGCTTTCGGCCGGTGCCGGACGGGTGATCGGATTCGATTTCGACCAGGGCGCGCTCGAATCGGCCGTCGCGAGGGCCGACGACAAGCGACTCGAGTTTCTGCCGCTGTTCCTCGACGCGATGAATCCGAGCCCCGATCAAGGATGGGCGCAGCGGGAGAGGCGCGGGTTCAGGGATCGCGCCAGTGCGGACGGGCTGCTGGCCCTCGCCGTGCTGCACCATCTCGTGATCGGCCGCAATGTGGCGATGGCCCAAGCCGTTGAGTGGCTGCTGGCGCTGGCGCCGTCCGGCGTGATCGAGTTCGTGCCGAAGCAGGATCCGATGGTGCAACGCATGCTGGCGCATCGTGAGGACATCTTTCCCAACTACCACATCGACGCGATTCGCCATGAGCTCGCACGCCGGGGCCGCATCGTGTCCGAGCAGACCGTCTCGAGCTCCGGGCGAACCCTGTTTGAGTTTCAGCGAGAACGAGGCGACGGCCGCCGCGATGCGTCGGAGATGATGCGGCCATGCCCACGCCACGCCTGAGAAACTGGCTGCGATCGACCGGGCACGTCGCCGGGCTGTGCGCGCTCGCCGTGGCCCAGCCGGTGCTCGACATCCTCGGCCGCGCCCCGGAGTTTTTCGTGGCGCACCGCACGGACACCCTGGACCTGCTGATTCTGATCGCGGTGCTGGTGGTGCTTCCCGTGTTCGTGCTGGGTGCGGTCCTTGGCGTCGCGACGCTCGTCGGGCGGCGCACCGCGGACATCGTGACGGCCCTGCTGGTCGGCCTGCTGGCTGCGACGCTGGCGGTGCAGGTGGCGTACCGGCTTGGCGCGGCGGGGTGGGGGGCCA
>Ga0082335_1001691_pt1 | contig 44991 bp, 37 predicted proteins | sample Subgrocontami58m_FD_72375 | JGI IMG/M metagenome (GOLD analysis project Ga0082335, IMG submission 72375) | Subsurface groundwater microbial communities from S. Glens Falls, New York, USA - GMW37 contaminated, 5.8 m (SPADES assembly) (version 2) ...
CACCACGATGGGCGCGCCCGGCTGCAACGGCGCGGGGTCGGGCTTCGGCTCGGCGGCCAGCAGCGCGCGCGTGTAAGGATGCTCAGGCGCGGTGAAGATGCGCTCGACCGGGCCCTGCTCGACGATCTGGCCCTTGCTCATCACGCAGACGCGATCGGCGACCCTGCGCACGATGCCGAGGTCATGGGTGATGAACAGCATGGCCATGCCGAGGCGGGTCTGGATTTCCTTCAGCAGCTTCAAGATTTGCGCCTGCACGGTGACGTCGAGCGCCGTGGTGGGCTCGTCGGCGATCAAGAGGTCCGGCTCGTTGGCAAGCGCCATGGCGATCATCACGCGCTGGCGCTGACCGCCGGAAAGCTGATGCGGATAGCTGCCGAGCCGCGTCTCCGGCTCCGGGATGCCAACCTGCGTCAGCAACTCGATGGTGCGCTTGCGGGCGGCGGCTCCGGTCAAGCCGCGATGCAGCAGAAGGATTTCGCCAATCTGTTTCTCGATGGTGTGGAGCGGATTGAGCGAGGTCATCGGCTCCTGGAAGATGATGGTGATGTCATTGCCGCGCACGCGCCGGATTTCGTGCTCGGGCAGATGGAGCAGCTCCTGGCCCTTGAAGCGGACGGAGCCGGAAGGATGCCGCGCAGCGGGATAGGGCAACAGCTTCATCACCGAGAGCGCGGTGACCGACTTGCCGGAGCCAGATTCTCCGACGATGGCCACCGTCTCGCCCTTGGCAATGTCGAAGGAGATGCGATCGACCGCAAGAATCTCGCGATTGCCCTGCTTGAAGGCGACGGAGAGGTCCTTCACATCCAGCAGCTTTTCGGCGGTGGCTATCATGCCAATTCTCGAGTCAAAGCTTCAACGCCCCCTCTATCTGCGTTCACCAATTTCATTCCCTGCGGAAGCTTTATGCGACCGTCGGAAGAAAGAAATATCTCGCATTGGCTTCGTATGGCGGTTACCACATGTATTGCGTCTGGCAGTCTAGGCAGCATCACCTTGCCATCTGGAAGCGTGGTAGCGCTGATGCGCCGGTACTCAGCGGTTTCGATCAAGATGTCTCTGGTGATGGGCCGTAAATCAAAAACCTTGCTCCAGACCAAGAGATCGAGAAAGTGGCGGTCTGGAATTTTTCTTTTTGGCAATACCTCCGCCAACGTCAATTCGCTGGTAATGGCAATTCCGGGGTTCTGTCGGAACCGGGCAAACAATTCGCTGAGCGCAGCCGCCAAATCTTCGGCGCCCTCAAGCGCATACATGAAAGGATTTGCATCGACGTAGACGACGGGCTTCCGCGGCAGCTCAGCCATCCCATTCGTCTCGTTGCTTACGAATTTCGGCGTCGATCTCCTCTTTTGACCGAAATGGAGGATGCCGCGCCGCAAAAATCTCTTCGAGAGACATGACCTTTTCCGGGCGTCGCTCCTCTTCAATTGTCACAGTAACTCGCGCGTTGAGGTCCTCGCTCGGCCGCAGATCGGCTGGCAATTTCGATGCGGGATAGTTTCGAACAATCTTATTCATCGCCGTCACCTTCTAACGACTGAACAATAACAGCTTCTCACCCGAAAGTCTTGCGCGGATCGAAGGCGTCGCGCACCGCCTCGCCGATGAAGATCAAAAGCGAAAGCATGATGGCAACGGAAAAGAATCCGGCAAGCCCGAGCCACGGCGCCTGCACATTGGCCTTGCCCTGAGACAAGAGCTCGCCGAGCGAGGGCGAGCCGGGCGGCAGGCCGAAGCCGAGGAAATCGAGCGCGGTGAGCGTCATCACCGACGACGACAGGATGAAAGGCAGGAAGGTCATGGTCGCCACCATGGCGTTGGGCAACAGGTGGCGGAACATGATGGTCGCATTGGACACGCCGAGGGCGCGCGCGGCCTGGATGTATTCGAAATTGCGCCCGCGCAAAAATTCCGCGCGCACCAGGCCGACCAGCGACACCCAGGAGAACAGCAGGAGAATCCCCAAGAGCACGAAGAAACCGGGAACCAGCACGGACGAAATAAAGAGCAGCAGGTAGAGCCCCGGAATGGCCGTCCAGATTTCGATGAATCGCTGGAACAACAGATCGGTCCAGCCGCCGAAATAACCCTGGACCGCGCCGGCGGCGACGCCGATGACCGACGAGATCAACGTCAGCGTGAGGCCGAACAACACGGAGATGCGGAAGCCGTAGATCAGGCGCGCCACCACGTCGCGGCCCTGGTCGTCGGTGCCGAGCCAGTTGTATTCAAGGTCGCGGCAGCTGGTGAGCCCCTTCTTCTGCACCACCGCCTCGCATTCCTTCTCCGTCAGCAGCCAGGTCGGCTTGGAGGGCGCGGGCGTCGGCAGGTCGAGGTTGTGGGTGTCATAGGAATAGCGGACCAGCGGCCAGACCATGAAGCCGCCTTTCTCCGCGATCAGCTTTTGCAGGAAGGGATCGCGATAGTCGGCGGCCGTTTCAAAGTCCCCGCCAAAGTCCGTTTCGGCATAAGTAACGATAGCAGGGAAATACGACTTACCGTCATGCCGCACATAGAACGGCTTGTCGTTGGCGATGAATTCGGCAAACAGGCTGAAAAAGAACAGCACCAGAAAAATCCAGAACGACCAGTAGCCGCGCCGGTTGGCCTTGAAGTTTTCCCAGCGGCGGCGGTTGATCGGCGACAGGCTGATCCGGCGCCGCTCCGGGAGGGCGGCCAAGCCCATCGGCGATGTCGCCGTCGTCTCGGGTACCTTGATGCCGGCGCGGGCGTCCATGTCAGACCTCCCCGCCGCTTGTCACCCCCGGGCTTGTCCCGGGGGTCCACGTTTTTTTATTTGCTGAAGAAAAGACGTGGATGGCACCGCAACTCCGGCTCGCCGGAGTTGCGCCATAGAAAGTGCCGCAAGTCGGGTAAACCCGACTTGCGGTGTCAAGCCCGGCCATGACGAAGGGAATGGTGAGTTCGCTCCACATCGGTCAGACCTCCCGCGTCTCGAAGTCGATGCGCGGGTCGATCCAGGTATAGGTCAGGTCCGAGATCAGGTTCACCACCAGCCCGATCAGCGAAAAGATGAACAGCGTGGCGAAAACTACCGGATAGTCGCGGTTGAGGATGCTTTCGAAGCCGAGCAACCCGAGGCCGTCGAGCGAGAAGATGGTTTCGATCAGCAATGATCCGGAAAAGAAGGCATGCACGAAGGCGCCGGGAAATCCCGCAATCACGATCAACATGGCGTTGCGGAAGACGTGGCCGTAGAGCACCTGCGTCTGCGTGCAGCCCTTGGCGCGCGCAGTGAGCACATATTGCTTGCGGATTTCGTCAAGGAAGGAATTTTTGGTGAGCAGCGTCATGGTTGCGAAGGCGCCGAGCACCATGGAGATGATTGGCAGCGTGAGATGCCAGAAATAGTCGAGGATTTGCTGCCACCAGGGCAGCTGCGCCCAATTGTCGGAGGTGAGCCCGCGCAGCGGGAACCAGTCGAAGAACGAGCCGCCGGCGAACAGGATGATGAGCAGGATGGCGAACAGGAACCCGGGGATGGCGTAGCCGACGATGACCACGGCCGAGGTCCAGGTGTCGAAGCGCGAGCCGTCGGAGATGGCCTTGCGGATGCCGAGCGGGATGGAGATCAGATAGCTCAGCAGCGTCATCCAGATGCCGAGCGACATGGACACCGGCAGCTTCTCCTTGACGAGTTGCAGCACGCTCACGTCGCGGAAATAGCTCTTGCCGAAATCGAAGCGGGAAAAGTTCCAGACCATGAGAAAAAACCGCTCATGCGCCGGCTTATCGAAGCCGAATTGCTTTTCCAGGCTCTTGATGAATTCGGGATCAAGGCCCTGGGCGCCGCGGTATTTGGAATTGACGGTTTCGATGGCCCCGCCGGGAAGCTGCTGACCACCGCTGAAGTCGCCGCTGGGCGATCCGGAAATCCGCGACGTGGCGCCGGTATCCCTGCCGGTGAGCTGCGCGATGACCCGCTCCACCGGCCCGCCGGGCGCGAACTGCACCACGACAAAGGAAACCAGCATGATGCCGAGGAGAGTCGGCAGCATGAACAGCAGGCGGCGGATCAGATAGGCGGTCATCGCTTCAGCTTGTTCCGATCATTTTGATCGTCATGCCCGCGCCTGTCGCGGGCATCCACGCCTTGGAGGCTTAGGCACAATAGAGACGTGGATGGCCGGGACAAGCCCGGCCATGACGGCCACAAACTTAGTCACCCACCCCGCTCCAGCTTCGCGGCCTTGTCGCGGTCGTGCCACCAGGTCTCGGGGATGCCGCGCGCATAGCGCGGTTTTGTCGCGGGGCGCGCGAATACGTCCCAATAGGCAATGCGGTGCGAGGCCGCATACCAGTGCGGCACCCAGTAGCGCCCCGCGCGCACCACGCGGTCGAGCGCGCGGCAGGCGGTGGTCAGCGCCGCGCGCGTTTCGGCGGCAATGGCCTTATCGATCAGCGCATCGATGGCGGGATTGGCGATGCCGGCGAGATTTTGCGAACCCTTGGTCGCAGCCGCCTGCGAGGAGAGGTAGGTGCGCAACCCGTCGCCCGGGGTAGAGGAGAAGCTGAAGCGCTCCACCGTGATGTCGAAGTCGAAATCGTCCACCCGAGCGCGGTATTGTACCGGATCGACCAGGCGAACTGTCGCATCGATGCCAAGCGCCCCGAGATTCTTGATATAGAGCGCGTGGTGCGGCTGAAAGCTCGGCTCGTCGAGCAGGAACTCGATCGTGATGGGCTCGCCCTTCGCATCCACGCGCTTGCCGTTCTTGATGACAAACCCCACGTCTTGCAGAAGCTGGGTCGCCTTACGCAGCAGGGTCCGATCCTGACCCGAACCGTCCGAGACAGGCGGCACGAAGGGATCGCCGAAGACCTCGTCCGGCACCTTGCCGCGGAACGGTTCCAGCAGCGCCAGCTCGCCCGCGCTCGGCTTGCCGACAGCCATCATGTTGGAATTCTGGAACACCGAATGGGTGCGCTTATAGGCCCCATACATGATGGTCTTGTTGGTCCATTCGAAATCGAAGGCGCAGATCAGCGCCTCGCGCAGCCGCGGGTCCTGGAACTTGTCGCGGCGCGTATTGAAGAACCAGCCCTGCGCGCCCGACGGCGTGTCGTCCGGCAGCGTCTCCTGTTTCACCCGTCCGTCGCGCAGCGCCGGAAAGTCGTAGCGCGTCGCCCAGACGCGCGAGGTGAATTCTTCACGGAACAGGTAGTTCTTGGCGGTAAAGGCCTGAAAGCCTGCTTCCCGGTCGCGATAGAATTCGTAGCGCACAATGTCGAAATTATTCTGGCCGCGCCGCGCCGGCAGATCAGCGCCCCACCAGTCCTTCACCCGCTCGTACTCGATGAAGCGGCCCGGCTCGAAACGGCCGACCTTGTAGGGGCCCGAACCGAGCGGCACGTCGAGCGTGGATTCATCGAAATTCTTCTTGGAGTAATAGGCGCGCGAGAAAATCGGCAGCGTCGCCACGAACAGCGGCACGTCGCGGCCGCGCTTGGGCGCAAAACGCGCAACCACCGTCGCGTCGCCGGTAGCCTCGCTTCCCATAAAATCCCGCGTAAGCTGCTGGATGATCGGATGGCCCCTCTGCTTCAGGATATTCAGCGAGAAGGCGACGTCATGGGCGGTGATGCGCGTGCCGTCGTGGAATGTCGCTTCCGGCCGCAGCAGAAAGCGGTAGGTGAGCTCGTCTTGGGAAATACGAACGCCGCGGGCGGCGAGCCCATAGAGCGAGTCCGGCTCGTCCGCGGCGGACGCCATCAGGGTGGCGAAGGTGAGCTCCATGCCCTGCGCGGCGTCGCCCTTGAGGATGTAGCTGTTGAGCGAATTGAAGGTGAGAAAATTCTGATTGTATTGCCGCGACGGCCCGAGCTGCGAAAACAGCCCGCCTTTGGGCGCGTCGGGATTGACGTAATCGAAATGCGTGAAGCCGGCCGGATATTTGAGGTCGCCGAAGGCGGAGATGCCGTGGCGCTCGGGCTCCTGCTGCGCCAAGACGGGCCGCGCGAGCATCGCGGCGGCCGCGCCGGCGCCGAGGATCAGCGTATCGCGCCGTGTCAGCGCATTGTCTGCGTGCAACAAGGAAAAACTCACTACCGCGTCCCCGTCTTGGCCGCTTTCGCTGCGTCCCACCACCAGACGGCGGGAAATGCCGCAGCGCCGTATTTCGGCAGCTCCGGCGGGCGGGCGAAGCGGTCCCAGCGCGCCGAGCGAACCTTGTCGTAGGTGAATTGCGGCACGACATAGTGGTTCCACAGCAGCACGCGGTCGAGCGCCTTGGTGGCGGCGACGAGCTCTTCGCGATTCTTGGCGAAAATGACCCGGTCGATCAGCGCGTCCACCGCCGGATTTTTGATCCCGATCAGGTTGCGCGAGCCCGGCTGGTCGGCGGCCTGCAAACCCCAGAAACCGCGCTGCTCGTTGCCGGGCGAGAGCGACTGGCCCCAGCTCGCAACCACGATGTCGAAATCCCAGTTGCGCTCGCGATTGGTGTATTGCGCGTCATCAACCGTGCGGACGGCGACTTCGATGCCAAGCCTTTCCAGCGAGGGCTTGTAGAACAGCACGAAGCGCTCAGTGGCTGGGCTTTCGACCAGAAACTCGAGGCTGAACGGCTCGCCGGTTTTGGCATTGACCAGCCGCCTATCCCGCACGTCGTAACCTGCTTCCTTCAGCAAGCGAACCGCTTCACGCAAATTGGCGCGCACGGCGTCCGAATTGCCGCCGGCGGGATTGGCGTAGGCCGTGGTGAAAACTTCCGACGGAACCTTGTCGCGCACGCTTTCCAGAATCTTCAGCTCTTGCCCTTGTGGCAGGCCGCGCGCGGCAAGCTCGGTGCCCTCGAAATAGCTCGCGATGCGCTTGTACTGGCCATAGAAGAGCTGCTTGTTCATCTCCTCGAAGTCGAAGGCGAAGTTGAAAGCGCGCCGCACGCGCGGGTCCTTGAACTTGTCGCGCCGGGTGTTGAAGGCAAAAGCCTGCATCACGCCGACATTGCGGATGGGGAATTCCTCCAGCACCACGCGCTTTTCCTGCACCGCAGGAAAGTCATAGGCGGTTGCCCAGTTCTTGGCGCTGTTCTCTGTACGCCAATCGACGTGGCCGGCCTTCAGCGCTTCGAGCGCCACGGTGGAGTCGCGGAAATATTCGAAGCGCAATTCGTCGAAATTATCGCGCCCGATATTCACGTTGAGGTCCTTGCCCCAATAGTCCTGCACGCGCTCAAAGGCGATGGTGCGCCCGGGCACGAATTCCTTGATGCGATAAGCGCCGTTGCCGAGCGGAGGCTCGAGCGTGGTCACGGCGATGTCGCGTTTGTTCCCGGATTTGTCGGTTCCTTCCCAGTAATGCTTCGGCAAAACGTTGATCTGGCCGACGATCTGCGGCAGTTCGCGGTTGCCCGGCTGATCGAATGTGAAAGTGATCTCGCGGTCGCCGGTCTTCTCCGCCTTCACCACATGCCGGTAATAGGCGGAAAGCTGCGGGTGATTTTTCTTGAAGGCGTCGAAGGAGAAAATCACGTCTTCCGGCGTTACCGGCTTGCCGTCGTGCCACTTGGCCTCGCGACGCAGGCGATAGATCACCGACGAAAAATCGTCGGGATAGCTTACCGCTTCGGCCAGCAATCCATATTCGGCCGACACCTCGTCGAGCGCCGAAGCCATCAGGGTGTCGTAGAGAAGGTCCACACCAGCGGCGAGCGAGCCCTTCACGCCGGAGACGACCAGATTGAAATTGTCGAAGGTCTGCCCGCCGGCAATCAGGCGCACGAGACCGCCTTTCGGCGCGCTCGGATTGACATAAGCAAAATGCTTGAAGCCGGCCGGATAGCGCAGGTCGCCGAACAGCGACAGACCGTGCCACCACGTCGGGCTGGCGGCGGCCGTTTGCGCGGCCACCGGCCGCACGCCCAGGGCGCTCAAGGCCGGAGCGGCAAGGGCGAAAACGCCGGCTTGGATCAGGGCTCGACGGGTCACGCTCACGGCAATACTCCGGCGCGGGTCAGGATTAGCCAGGGTTTTCAGGGATTATGTCGGTTTTTGAAATGGCCGCCAGTTAACTCCTGTTAAGCTGGAATGCGCCACCCACTTCCCGCGAAAACGCGCCGAATGCAAACGGCCGGGCGATGGCCCGGCCGTCATAGCACGATCGCGTCGTAAGGCTCACCTCTGGCCTGGGGGCCGGACCGGCTGCGCGTTGCCGGACGGCGACTGGGCGCTGGCCGGGCTCTCCGCCACTTTCGGCAGCGGAACCGGATTGTCGGCCCGGGTGCGCAGGTAGTCGATGACGTCGGCCCGCTCGCTGCCGCGCGGCACGCCGGCAAAAGCCATGCTCGTGCCGGGGGTGTAGCTGGTCGGAGCCGTCAGGAATTTGTTGAGCTCGTCGAAGCTCCATTCGCCGCCCTTGGCCTTCATGGCGGCGGAATAGTTGAAGCCGGCAACCGAGGCCTTCGCCCGACCGACCACGCCCCAGAGATTGGGGCCGACGCGGTTCGGCCCGCCTTTCTCGAAGGTATGGCAGGCGACGCATTTCTTGGCCGAGGCCTCGCCGCGCTCCACGGAGGCTTTCGCCAACAGAACCTCGATCGGCTCGGAAGGAGCCGCGGGCGCGGCCGGCGCTTCTGCGCTTGGCGGCTCCACGGCGGCGATGGCATAGCCCGGCTTCGCCGGCTTTTGCGGAGCGAAAATAGCGCCTGCGGCGATGTTCAGGGCGACCAAGAACAGGCAGGTGCCCAGCACCGCACCAAGGATCTTGTTGAGTTCGAAGGAGTCCATGAAAAACCGGCTCTAGGACGGGAGATGGGCGGGCGAAGATACGGGCCGGATCGGCTCGCGCGGCGCAGAGATAGCCGGTTTGCCTCGCCCCTTGCAACCCGTATAAGCACGCCTGACCCGGCGAATTATTCATACTTGGCCGGACCCGCGGGCGGCTTCAGCCGATGGCCAAAAGCGACGTTCTCATCATCATTCCCGCCCGCATGGCCGCCACCCGGCTTCCGGGCAAGCCGCTGGCCGACATCGCAGGACAACCCATGATCGTGCACGTGCTGCGCCGCGCGGAAGCCGCCGCGCTTGGGCCGGTGGTGGTCGCCACCGACTCGCGCGAGATCGCGGCGGCGGTGGAGCAGGCCGGCGGCCGGGCGGTGATGACCCGCGCGGATCACGTTTCCGGCTCCGATCGCATCTACGAGGCGCTGAACCAAGTGGACCCGCAGAGCCGCGCGGCCATTGTCATGAACGTCCAGGGCGATCTGCCGACGCTGTCGCCGGACGATCTGCGCGCGGCGCTGGAGCCGCTCGCCGATCCGGCCGTGGACATCGCCACGCTTGCGGCCGAGATCACGCAACCGAGCGAGCGGACCAATCCGAATGTGGTCAAGGTGGTGGGCTCGCCGGTTTCGCCCGGCCGGCTGCGCGCTCTCTACTTCACGCGCGCCACCGCGCCCTCCGGCGACGGGCCGCTCTATCACCACATCGGGCTCTATGCCTATCGGCGCGCGGCGCTGAAGCGTTTTGTCGAGCTGCCTCCCTCGCCGCTGGAGCTGCGCGAGCGGTTGGAGCAGTTGCGCGCGCTGGAAGCCGGAATGCGCATCGATGTCGCCATCGTCGGCAGCGTGCCGCTCGGCGTGGATACCGCCGAGGAGCTGGCGGCCGCGCGGGCGAAGCTAAGTTTCCCCTCATCCTGAGAGTTGCTGTTTCCCCTCCCCCTGAAAGGGGGAGGGTCAGGGAGGGGGTCATTTAGCAACTCACCGTGACCCCCACCCGGTTTGCTTTGCAAACCAACCTCCCCCTGGAAGGGGGAGGTTGTCGTCGGCGCGGCGTCGTTGACTTGTTCAATCAGAACCGCGTAACGAACAGCCATGGCGAAGCGCAGAAAAATTGCATTCCAAGGGGAACCGGGAGCCAATTCCGATTTGGCTTGCCGCAAGTCTTATCGCGATTACGAGCCCGTTCCCTGCCCCACCTTCGAGGACGTCTTCGCCGCGGTGCGCTCCGGCAAAGCGGACTTGGCGATGATCCCGATCGAGAATTCGGTCGCCGGCCGCGTCGCCGACATCCATCATCTGATGCCGCATTCCGGGCTACACATCGTCGCGGAGTATTTTCTCCCCGTGCGGCACCAGCTCATGGCGGTGAAAGGCGCGACGCTGAAAACCGTCAAGACGGTGGAAAGCCACATCATGGCGCTTGGACAATGCCGCAACACCATCCGCCGCCTGCGGTTGAAATCCATCGTCTCCGCCGACACCGCGGGATCGGCGCGTGAGATCGCCGAGAGCGGCGACAAGACGCGCGCGGCGATCGCTTCGGAACTGGCGGCGAAAATCTACAAGCTCAACATCCTCAAGCGGAACATCGAGGACGAGCAGCACAACACCACGCGCTTCATCGTGCTCTCGCGCCAAGCTAAATGGGCAAGCCGCAGCAGCAAGGACCTGATGACGACGTTCGTGTTCCAGGTACGCAACATCCCGGCGGCGCTCTATAAGGCGCTTGGCGGCTTTGCCACCAACGGCGTCAACATGACCAAGCTGGAAAGCTATATGGTCGAAGGCAGCTTTTCGGCGACGCAGTTCTACGCCGACGTGGAAGGCCACCCGAAGGACCGCGCGCTCGAACTCGCGCTGGAAGAGCTGGAATTCGTCACCCAGCCGAAGACGCTGAAAATTCTCGGCGTCTATCCCGCGCATCGCTACCGCGAGACGTTCAAGTAGCTCATTCTTCGTCATGGCCGGGCAAAAGGCGCGAAGCGCCGTCTTCGCGCCTGAAGTCCCGGCCATCTCGATAAGGAGCGCACTGCTCACCTAAGCGAGATGCCCGCGACAAGCGCGGGCATGACGAAGAAAAGTGGGAGATCGGACTAAATCGTCTGATTATACTCGCCAACCTCCGGATGCGTGCGCAGCACGGCGTCGATGGCCTTGAACATGTCGCGCATGCGCTGTTCGGATACCGGGCTCTCCACCACCACCACCAGCTCGGGCTTGTTGGAGGAAGCGCGCACCAGCCCCCAGGTGCCGTCCTCCACGGTGACGCGCACACCGTTGACGGTGATGAGATCGCGGATCGGCTGACCGGCGACTTTCTCGCCCTTCTGCTTGGCCGCCTGGAAATGCGCCACCACCTGATCGACGATCCCGTATTTCACCTCGTCGGCACAATGCGGCGCCATGGTCGGTGAGCCCCAGGTTTTTGGCAGCGCATTCTTCAGGTCGGCCATGCTCTTTGTCGGATTGCGGTCGAGCATGTCGCAGACCGCGAGCGCGAAGATCAGCCCGTCGTCATAGCCGCGGCCATACGGCTTGTTGAAGAAGAAATGCCCCGACTTCTCGAAGCCGGCGAGCGCGCCAAGCTCATTGACCCGCCGCTTGATGTAGGAATGGCCGGTCTTCCAGTAATCCGCCTTCACCTTGTTCTTTTGCAGCACCGGGTCGGTGAGGAACAGGCCGGTCGATTTCACGTCCACGACGAAGGTCGCACCGGGATGCAGCGTTGACATGTCGCGCGCCAGCATGACGCCGACCTTGTCGGCGAAAATCTCGTCGCCGGTGTTGTCCACCACGCCGCAGCGGTCACCGTCACCGTCGAAGCCCAAACCTATGTCCGCCTTCGTGCGCAACACCTCGTCGCGCATGGCGTGCAGCATCTTCATGTCTTCGGTGTTCGGATTGTAGTTCGGGAAGGTATGGTCCAACTCGCAGTCGAGCGGCACCACCTCGCATCCAATCGCCTCCAGCACCTTCGGCGCAAACGCGCCCGCCGTGCCGTTGCCGCAGGCGACAACCACCTTGAGCTTGCGTTTGATTTTCGGACGCTTGGTCAGATCGGCGATATAGCGCGCGGGAAAATTCTCGACAAAGGCATAGGAGCCGCCGCCCCGCAGATCGAAATGCGAATGGAGCACGAGGTCCTTCAGCCGCGTCATCTCGTCGGGGCCGAAGGTGAGCGGCCGGTTGGCGCCCATCTTCACGCCGGTCCAGCCGTTGTCGTTGTGGGACGCGGTGACCATGGCGACGCACGGCACGTCCAGATCGAACTGCGCGAAATAGGCCATCGGCGTCATGGCCAAGCCGATGTCATGCACCTTGCACCCCGCCGCCATCAGGCCGGAGACCAGCGCCATTTTCACCGACGCGGAGTAACCGCGGAAGTCGTGCGCGGTGACGATCTCCGGCTTCACGCCCATTTCGCGAATGAGCGTGCCGAGCCCCATGCCCAGCGCCTGGACGCCCATGAGGTTGATTTCGTCGCCGAGCAGCCAGCGCGCGTCGTATTCGCGAAAGCCGGTGGGCTTCACCAACGGTTCGGATTCGTAGGCATAGGTGTTGGGCGTGAGCGCAGGCTTGGGCTTGGGAAACATCGCATCCTCGAACGGGCACAGGCGCGGATTAGGCGCAGCAATAGCGTAAAGCACAAGCCGCGGGAATGGTTGCGAATGTATCTTTCCGTCATCCTGAGGTGCCCGCGCGACGCGCGGGCCTCGAAGGATGCACGGCCCGGGCCGTCGCCCTTCGAGGCTCGCTACGCGAGCGCCTCAGGGTGACGGCTTACTGCTCGAGGACGAGGCGGCCGTTGCTGTATTCGAAACGCCGCAGCTTCGACAGGAACGACAGGCCGAGCAGATTTTCGCTCAAGGCTTCGTCCGGCACGATCAACGCAGCCACGTCGCGCACCGTGACGCCGTCGATCTCAACCCGGTTGAGCTGAGTGCGCGCGGCGCGAACGGTGCCGTTGGCGGTCTTGACCTGGGCGGTGAATTCCCGCGCCGCGGGGCGCAGGCCAAGCCTGGCGGCATCGGTCGCGGTGAGCGCAATCACCGAGGCGCCGGTATCAACCATGAATCCCATTTGCCGGCCGTCCACCCGCGCATTGACCTGGAAATGTCCGCGGCTGTCGCGCGGGATAACCACGGTCCTGCCGCCTGAGGACGGGGCGGGTGTGGCCACCATGGCTATCGGGGTCTGCGGCTTTGTTGGCTCGTTCAAGGCTTTCTCGGCGTACTTCGCGAAGAAGCCGCCGAGGGCAAGAAACAGCCCGGCAATGATAATGATCTGCCGCATGATCCGCACCAAGTTCACAAGTTGGGCGGATCACACCACGTGGCCTACCAATAGTGGCCTAACGTGGCGCGCGAAACGGCGTGCTTTTGGCCTCAATGGTGACCAACTGCTTAAGGGAAAAACGGCATTTTCCACGTCGGCCGAAGGCGGCTACCGGCGCAGCGGGCTGCCCACCACCCAGATTTCGAAAAACTTCACCAGCACGCGGGTGAGCGACAGGATGGTTGCTCCCGCAACCCGCATCCTATCGTCCCGCTCCACTTGCTCCGGGCGGACGCCACTGGCAAAACTGGTCACCATGGATATGGCGAGCACGCGCAAGCCCAAATGTCGGGCGAGGATCACTTCCGGTACAAGCGACATGCCGACGAGATCGGCGCCAAGTGTATGCGCGGTGCGGATCTCCGCCGCCGTTTCAAAGGTCGGCCCAGGAAACCACATATAGACGCCTTCGCTGGTCTTGCGGCTCACACTGTGAGCCGCCATCAGGAAGCGTTCGCGCAGAACGGGATCATAGGGCGCGCTCATGTCGGTGAAGCGGCTCTCGCCGGATTCGCCAGTCAGCGGATTGAGGCCGGTCAAATTGATGTGGTCCTTGATGGCGACAAGCGCGCCCGGCGCAAGATCGGCGCGGGTGGAGCCGGCGGAACTGACCAGCACGACGGCCTCGGCGCCAAGCAGCTTGAGCGTTTCCAGCGGCACGCGCATCGCCGCCATGTCTCTCGTCTCGTGATAGAGCACGCGCCCCTTGAGGATCGCGACCCGGGCGGTGCCGAGCGTGCCCACCATGACCTCCGACTCGGCTCCGCCCAAGGCCGAGCGCGGAAAGCCCGCCAGGTTCTGGTAGGGAATGCTGACCGGTGAGGCCAGATGCTCGCCAATCGCGGCGAGGCCGGTTCCCAGCACGAGACCAATATTGATGGGCGCATCGCCGGCGCGCGCGCGGATGGCGCCGGCGGCCTGCTGGCTTTCGCTGCGCATCGTGACCCCTCGGGATAATCAGCGCCCCGCGCCGAATCACCGTCATGATATTAGCTTCCGCGCGGCTTGGCGCGGCGGGTCGGCGCCGCTGCGGCGGGGTCGTCCGGCCAGGGGTGCCGGGGATAGCGCCCGCGCATCTCCGATTTCACCGCGGCATAGCTGCCGCGCCAGAAGGCCGGCAAATCGCGCGTCACCTGCACGGGCCGCTGGCCCGGCGAGAGCAATTCGATGATGAGCGGCGTCTTGCCGTTGGCGATGGCGGGATGAGTGTTGAGGCCGAACAGCTCCTGTACGCGGATCGAGAGCTTCGGCCCCTCCTCGGTATATTCAATGGGTATGCGCGAACCGGTGGGCGCGGTGAAATGCGTCGGCGCTTCGCGCTCAAGCCGCCGCCGTAGCGCAGGCGGCAGCATCGCTTCCAACGCGACGGCGAGTTCGGCAGCGGATATATCCGCGAGGGAGGTCTTGCCAAGCAGAAATGGCGTCAGCCATTCGAAGTCCTTGGCCAGCGCGGCGTCGGAAAGATCTGGCCATTCGTCGCCACCCAAGTCGGCTATAGCCGACTTGGGCTCGATAGTTTGCCGATCTCGAGTAAACCCGAGATCGGTGGCGCGGCGCAGGAACATAACCCGGTCGCGCCACTGTTGCAGCGGCTTGGTCCAGGGCAGCCGGTCGAGGCCAAGTTGCCGGATGCCTTCGGTGAGTATCGCGGCCGTGTCCTCCCCCGCACCGGCCGGGACAGCCTGCTCGTTGAGAACAATGGCGCCGAGACGGCGGCTGCGGCGGCTTCGCAGCGACGCGCTTGCTTTGTCGAACGCCACTTCTTCACGACTCGCGATGCGATCGGCAAAGCGCGCTTCGATCTCCGCGAGCGAGATCGGAGCGGCAAGCAAGATGCGGCTTTGCCCGGCCTTTCCCGCCAGTTCGGCCACGGCCAGGAACGGCTCGCGTGCGAGAGGACTTGCAGGATCGATGCTCGCGCCGCGCCCGTTCGCCAGCAGAAATGAATTTGTGCCGCCGCCGCGGTTCTTGGCGATGCGGTCTGGATAGGCGAGCGCGAGGAGAGCGCCCGCGGATTGTTCTTCGTCATTCCGGGACGGTCCGAAGGACCGGACCCGGAATCCAGATGCTTCCGTTGTGTCTCTGGATTCCGGGTTCGCGCCTTCGGCGCGCCCCGGAATGACAGAGGAAACCCACCTCTCCGTCATCCTCCTCGCCTCCTGCGCGCGTTGCGAGCGGTCGCGGCGCAGGCTGTCGATCCGGTGCCGCAGGTCGATGTCATTTCCGCCCAGGCTGCGCTCGGTGAGGATGACGGCGATCTCCGCGGTCAGCCCGGCGGCGCCTTCCCTTGCGGCATCGACAATCATGCGCGCCAAGCGGGGCGGCAGGGGCAGACCGCGCAGCAGCTTGCCCTCTTCGGTGATCCGCCCTTCGCCGTCGATGGCGCCCAGCTCAGTCAACAAGGTGCGGGCTTCGTTGATGGCCGGCTGCGGCGGTGCATCGAGGAAGGCGAGCTTTCCCGGATCGGTGACGCCCCAATGCGCCAGATCGAGAACGAAGCCAGAGAGGTCGGCGGCCAAAATTTCCGGCTGGGCATAAGGCTCAAGCGCGGCAGTCTGCGGCTCATCCCACAGGCGATAGCAAATGCCCGGCTCCGTGCGCCCTGCCCGCCCCCGGCGCTGATCGGCGGCGGCGCGCGAGACCCGCACGGTTTCCAGCCGCGTGAGGCCAACGTCTGGCTCGTAACGCGGGACGCGGGCGAGCCCGCTGTCGATGACGGTGCTCACGCCTTCGATGGTGAGCGACGTCTCGGCGATGGAAGTGGCCAGCACGACCTTGCGCTTGCCGGGCGGCGCGGGCGCGATGGCCCTGTCCTGCTCGGCGAAATCAAGCGCGCCGTGGAGCGTATGCACCTCCACGGCGGGATCGCTGATGCGCTCTTGCAGCAGCGTCGCGGTGCGGCGGATTTCCGCCGCGCCGGGAAGAAAAACCAGCAGCGATCCTTTATCCGCCGCCAACGCGCGAGTGACCGCAGCCGCCACCGGCTTTTCGATCGGCTCGCGCGCATCGCGCGGCAGATGCCGCGTCTCGACGGGGAACGCGCGGCCCGCGCTCTCGATCACCGGCGCATCACCTAAGAGCTTAGCCACCCGCGCACCATCGATAGTGGCCGACATGACCAAAATTTTCAGGTTCTCGCGCAAGCCCTGCTGGGCGTCGCGCGCCAGCGCAAGCCCGAGATCGGCGTCAAGCGAGCGTTCATGAAACTCGTCGAACAGCACCGCTGAGACATTTTCCAGGCTCGGATCGTCGAGAATGAGCCGGGTGAAGACGCCTTCGGTCACCACCTCGATGCGCGTACGGCGCGACACCTTGGAGCCGAAGCGCACGCGCAAACCGACGGTTTCGCCCACCGCTTCGCCGAGCGTGGCCGCCATGCGCGCGGCGGCAGCGCGGGCCGCCAGGCGGCGCGGCTCCAGCAGCAGGATTTTCCCGCGCGCCCAAGGCTCGTCCAGCAAGACCAGCGGCACGCGCGTGGTCTTGCCCGCGCCCGGCGGAGCGACCAGCACCGCCGCGTTGCCTTGGCGCAACGTCGCGGTCAGCTCAGGCAAAGCAATATCAATGGGAAGCGGCGGTTCAAGGAGCATGAGGTTTCTTGTTGTCATCCCGGTCGAGCGCATCGCGCGAGAGCCGGGACCCATCTAGCCCGGCGTAGGTCCCGGATCGGCCTTCGGCCGTCCGGGATGACAGGAAGGCTAACGGCGACCGCATGGTTAACACCATCCTACCCGCAATCTGGCATGGCCGTTGCAGCCGTAAAGGCGAACGCAATGTCTTCGTCCGAATATGGGACGCAAAGGGACGCAGCGGAACAGCCATGGCACAGCACACGCAAATGCCGGCCGAACGGGTCGCCTGGGTCGATTACGCCAAGGGCATCTGCATCGTCATGGTGGTGATGATGCATTCGACGCTCGGCGTGGGCATAGCCGCGGGCGGCGAGGGTTTTCTGCACGCGCTGGTGGCTTTCGCCAAGCCGTTCCGCATGCCGGACTTCTTCCTGATCTCCGGTTTGTTCCTCGCCCGCGTGATCGACCGCGACTGGAAAACCTATCTCGACCGCAAGATCGTCCACTTCGCCTATTTCTATGTGTTGTGGATGACCATCCAATTCGCCTTCAAGGCGCCGGGCATTGCGGCGGAGCAAGGGGTCGCGGCCGCCCTCAAGCTCTACGCGCTATCCTTCATCGAGCCCTTCGGCACGCTTTGGTTCATCTATCTGCTGCCGGTCTTCTTCGTGGTCACCAAGCTCGCCCGCCCTTTGCCGCCGTTCGCGATCTGGTTCGTCGCCGCCGCGCTGGAAATCCTCCTGGTCGAAACCGGCTGGCTGGTGATCGACGAATTCGCCAGCCGTTTCGTCTATTTCTATACCGGCTACATCCTCGCGCCGCATATCTTCGCTTTCGCCAAAGAAGCGCAGCAGCGCCCGGCGCCGGCTCTCTTCGGCCTGCTGCTTTGGGTCATCATCAATGCACTGCTTGTGTGGCGCGGCCACAGCGGTCTGCCGATATTGTCGCTGACGCTCGGCTTATTGGGCGCAGTTGCGATCGTCACCGTCGCCGCGCTGCTGACGAAAGTTCGTATCCTCGATGCCCTGCGCTATTGCGGGCAGAATTCCATCGTCATCTACCTCGCCTTCTTCCTGCCCATGGCCGCGACCCGCGTTGTGTTGCTCAAGACCGGCGTAGTTCCCGACATCGGCCTCATGTCGGCCATTGTCACCACGGCCGGCGTGATCGGCCCGCTGCTGTTGTTCTGGCTGGTGCGCGGGACGGCGCTGCGCTTCCTGTTCGAGCGCCCGGCGCGTTTCTGGCTCACGCCCAAGCCGCGGATGGTTTTGCAGCCAGCGGAATAAGGTTCGTCCTCATCCTGAGGAACGGCTGAAAGCCGCGTCTCGAAGGATGGGGACCAGTTCAAAGACCACCTCGCCCTTCGAGACGCGCTCACCGATCTCCGCGATCGGTGAGCGCTCCTCAGGGTGAGGTGGTCTTTTGCACACGGCGGCGACTCGGGCGTTGATTCACCGCCGCTGACAGCCCACATTCGGGCCATGCCCGCCAACGCCAAAGCCAAGCCTGCGGCCGCCAAGCCGGCCGTCCAGCCCCGCGCCCTGAAGCCCGGCGACCACGTCTTCCTGGTCGACGGTTCCGGCTACATCTTCCGCGCCTATCACGCGCTGCCGCCGCTCACCCGCAAATCGGACGGCTTGCAGGTCGGCGCCGTGCTCGGCTTCTGCAACATGCTGTGGAAGCTGCTGCGGGAAATGAAGCCGGAGGAAAAGCCCACGCATCTCGCCGTCGTGTTCGACAAATCGGAAAAGACCTTCCGCACGGATTTCTATCCCGAATACAAGGCGCACCGCCCGGAAGCGCCTGATGATTTGATCCCGCAGTTCGGCCTGATCCGCGAGGCGGTGCGCGCGTTCGATATCCCCTGCCTGGAAATGGCGGGCTACGAGGCCGACGACCTGATCGCCACCTATACGCGGCTCGCCAGCGAGGCCAAGGCCACGACGACTATCGTGTCCTCCGACAAGGATTTGATGCAGCTCGTCAGCGAAATAGTCGTGCTCTACGACACCATGAAGGACCGGCGCATCGGCATTCCCGAGGTGGTGGAGAAATTCGGCGTGCCGCCGGAGAAGGTGATCGAGGTGCAGGCGCTGATCGGCGACACCAGCGACAACGTGCCGGGCGTGCCAGGCATCGGCGTGAAGACCGCGGCGCAGCTCATCATCGAATACGGCGACCTCGACACGCTGCTGGCGCGCGCTTCCGAGATCAAGCAGGACAAGCGCCGGCAATCGCTGATCGAGCACGCGGAGAAGGCGCGCCTGTCCAAGCGCCTGGTCACGCTCGACCAGAATGTGCCGCTCGACGTGCCGGTCGAGGACCTGGGCGTGCACGAACCCGACTACAAGCGCCTGATCGCCTTCCTCAAGGCGATGGAGTTCAACACCCTCACGCGGCGCGTGGCGGAGAAGGGAAGTATCGAGGCGGGGGAGATTGAGGCGGATGCGAGGTTGATGGCGGCGAGCGCTTCTTTGTTTCCCTCTCCCCAGGGGGGAGAGGGTGACGCCGAACGAAGTGAGGCGTCGGGTGAGGGGGCAAGGAAGCCAGCAGCTCAATCCCCCCTCCCCCGCCCGGCTGCGCCGGGCGACCTCTCCCCACCGGGGAGAGGTGAAAAGGATCTCCTCACCCCCGTCTCCTTCGCGGCCTCCCGCGCGGAGAAGGCGCGCAGCGCCAAGATCGACCGCTCGACATACGAATGCGTGCGCAGCCTCGACCGGCTGAAGCAATGGATCGCGCGCGCCTATGACGTGGGCGTGGTCGCCATCGACACTGAGACCACCAGCCTCGATCCCATGCAGGCTGAACTGTGCGGCTTCTCGCTCGCGCTGGCGCCGAACGAGGCCTGTTACGTTCCGCTCGCGCATCGGCAAGGCGGCGAAGGCGGCGCGGGGAGCCTGTTTGCGGGCTCACGGGTGGAAGGCCAAATTCCCGAGCAGGCGGCGCTGGAAGCGATGAAGCCGCTGTTGGAAGACCTCAGCGTGCTCAAGGTCGGGCAGAACCTGAAATTCGACTGGCTGGTTTTCGCCCAGCGCGGCATCGACGTCTCGCCCTGGGACGACACCATGCTGATGTCCTATGTGCTCGACGCCGGCAAGGGCGGCCACGGCATGGACGAGCTGTCGCGCAAGTGGCTCGGCCACGAGACCATCGAGTTCAATACCGTCACCAAGGAAGGCAAGACCAAGGTCACCTTCGATTGCGTGGCCATCGACAAGGCGACGGAATACGCCGCCGAAGACGCCGACGTGACCCTGCGGCTGTGGCAGGTGCTCAAGCCGCGGCTTGCGGCGGAGCAGGTCGCCACCGTCTACGAAACTCTGGAACGGCCCCTTGTGCGGGTTCTGGCCCGCATGGAGCGGCGCGGGATTTCCATTGATCGCCAAGTGCTCTCGCGGCTCTCCGGCGAATTCGCGCAGAAGGCGGGCGCGCTGGAGGCGGAAATCCGCGAGCTGGCCGGCGAGCCGCTGAATCCCGGCAGCCCGAAGCAGCTTGGCGACATCCTGTTCGGCAAATTTAACTTGCCGGGCGGCAGCAAGACCAAGACCGGCGCCTGGTCGACCTCGGCCTCGGTGCTGGAGGATCTTGCGGAGGAAGGCCACGAGTTGCCGCGCAAGATCTTGGACTGGCGGCAAGTGTCGAAGCTGCGCTCGACCTATACCGACGCGCTGCCGGACTTCGTCAATCCCGACACCCACCGCGTGCACACCAGCTACGCGCTCGCCTCCACCAGCACCGGGCGGCTGTCGTCATCCGATCCGAATTTGCAGAACATCCCGATCCGCACCGAGGAAGGCCGCAAAATCCGCCGCGCCTTTGTCGCCGTACCGGGAACCAAGCTCGTCTCCGCCGACTATTCGCAGATCGAGCTGCGGCTGTTGGCTGAGGTCGCCAACGTGCCGGCGCTGCGCCAAGCGTTCAAGGACGGCCTCGACATCCATGCCATGACCGCGTCGGAAATGTTCGGCGTGCCGATCAAGGACATGCCGGGCGAGGTGCGCCGCCGCGCCAAGGCGATCAACTTCGGCATCATCTACGGCATCTCGGCCTTCGGGCTGGCCAACCAGCTCGGCATCCCGCGCGAGGAGGCCGGCGCCTATATCAAGAAATATTTCGAGCGCTTCCCCGGCATCCGCGACTACATGGAAGAGACCAAAACCTTCTGTCGCGAGCGCGGCTATGTGCTCACGCTGTTTGGGCGCAAATGCCACTACCCCGACATCACCGCCTCAAATCCATCGATCCGCGCTTTTAACGAGCGCGCCGCCATCAACGCGCGGCTGCAAGGCACCGCCGCCGACATCATCCGCCGCGCTATGGTGCGCATGGAGCCGGCGCTGACGGCGGCCAGGCTGTCCGCGCAGATGCTGCTGCAGGTGCATGACGAATTGGTCTTTGAGGTGCCCGACGGCGAAGTGGAGAAGACCTTGCCGGTGATCCGCAAGGTGATGGTGGAGGCGCCGCACCCGGCGGTGTCGCTGCATGTGCCGCTACAAGTGGATGCCCGCGCGGCGGACAATTGGGACGAGGCGCATTAATTTTCTTTTCCCTCTCCCATAGGGAGAGGGTGGCGCACGAAGTGCGCCGGGTGAGGGGTTACAAACTATCTTGGGTCCGAACCCCCTCACCCCGGCCCTCTCCCCCACGGGGAGAGGGAGAAGAAACTGGGACGAGGCTCACTAACGTCGCGCGATCTGCTTGCGGAATTTTCTATCCCGTTTCAGAAACCACTCGCGGCTCATGGCCTGCCGGCGCGTCCTGAATTTCTCGATATGCAGAAGAACCCAGGTGCGCCCGCGCGTGGTGCGTGCGCCGCTGCCGCTATTATGCTGCTCCAGCCGGCGGGCCACGTCGGTGGTCCAGCCGACGTAAGTGAGATAGCGGTCCCGCGTCTGGCAGCCGAGAACGTACACAAAGCTGGGCATCCGGCGATTATGCTCTGTTCTCGTAAATCCGGCGCTAACGTTAGCCTTTGTCATGGCCGGGCTTGTCCCGGCCATCTCGATAAGGGACGCACCGCCCACCTAAGCGAGATGCCCGGCACAAGGTTTACACTCGGGCCCGCCGAAGGCGGGACCCGTGTGCCGGGCATGACGAATATTTTCACTCCGGCAAAACCGCCACCGCCTCGATCTCCAACAGCACTTCCGCGCGCACAAGGCGAACTACCTGCACGGTCGTGCTTGCCGGAGGCGCCGTCATATTCAGGTAGTTCTTTCGCACTTCATGCAAAATCGGCTGATGCGCGACGTCGACAAGATAGTTATTGATCTTGACCACATGCTGGAAGCTGGCTCCCACCGCCGCGAGAGCTGCTTTCAGATTCTCGAACACCTGCACCGCCTGCGCGCGGAAATCCCCCACACCGACAACTTTGCCATCCCGCCCGACCGCCACTTGGCCGGCGATGAAAACCATGCGGACGGGGCCGGTCACCTCCACCACCTGCGAATAGGTCGGTGGCTTGATCAGAGTGTCAGGATTGATAAAACGCGTCTTCGTGGCCACGGGGAATCTCCTTTGAACGGCATGTGAGCAAATTTATTCAGCATTCCTTTAGCGCCGATGAGTTACGGCTAATACCGGCCCGCCGCAACTTTTTGCCCCGCTTCGCGTTGTCGTGGGAGCCGCCAAGATGGGGGGGTTGAAAGGAAGGCAGCCGTGCCGAAAACTCGCGAAAGTTGCGCCGTTCGGCACCGGTCCCTCTTTTTCAGTGTGCTTGCCGTACTTGTCTTCATGGCGCCGATCGGCACCGCGTCGGCGGCAGGCTTGCTGGAAATGCTGTTCGGCGGCCGCGCATCGAACCTTCCGTCGAGCCCGGCTCCCTTATTCCAAGCCCCTGCTGACGCCTTTTTTGGCGGGGCTGAACCAAGTGAGCGGTCCAGCGGCCCGTTCGCCGCCTATTGCGTTCGCCTGTGCGACGGGCGTCCCTTCCCGGTGCAGAACGCGGGCAGCTCCCCGGCGCAGGCGTGCAGTTCGTTCTGCCCGGCCAGCCAGACCAAGGTTTTCACCGGGAGCGGCATCGATAATGCGGTTTCGAGCGACGGCAAGCGCTACGCTAACCTTCCCAACGCGTTTGCGTATCGCCAGAAGCTCGTGCCGGGCTGCACCTGCAATGGACAGAGCGCGGGAGGGCTGGTGCCCATGGATGTCAAGGCTGACCCGACGCTTCGCTCCGGCGACATGGTTGCGACCAACAACGGCCTCGTCATCTTCAAGGGCATGAAAAATCAGACTGCGGAATTCACGCCGGTGCAGGATCGCAAACTCATGCAGATTCTCATCTCACCGGCTGCGCGCGCGTATGCCGAGGCGCCGGCTCCCGCGCCGGAGCCTTCGGCTTCCAGTGACACGCGGCGGCGTGCTCAGCTCAGGTAAGCAATCACTTCGTCCGCGATCGACAGCGACGAGGTGAGGCCGGGCGATTCAATCCCGAACAAAGCGACGAGGCCGGGCAGCCCATGTTGCGCCGGGCCTTCGATCATGAAATCCGCCACCGGGGCGCCGGGGCCCGAGAGCTTCGGCCGGATGCCTGAATAACCAGGCAGCAGCGAGCGGTCAGGCAGGTCCGGCCAATAGCCGCGGATGCGGGCATAAAAAGCATCTGCCCGCGCAGGATCGACCGCATAGTCCTCGCACTCCAGCCATTCCACGTCCGGCCCGAAGCGCATCTGCCCGGCCATGTCGAGCGTGACGTGGATGCCGATGCCGCCATCCACCGGCACCGGATAGATCAGGCGCGAAAACACCGGCCGCCCGGCATAGGTGAAATAATTGCCCTTGCAGAGAATAAGCGGCGGCACGCGCTCGGCCGGGTAGCCTGCGGTGCGGCGCGTCAGCGCCTGCGCGCCGAGGCCAGCCGCATTGACCACGGCATCCACTTCGAGCGTGCCCGCTTCCTTGCCGCCAAAGCGCACACGCCAGCCGCGCGAAGTCCGCTCCAGATTTTCGACGGTCGTGCCGAAGGCGATCATGCCGCCGCGGTCTTCCAGATCGCCGCGCAGCGCCAGCATAAAGGCATGGGTATCAATGATGCCGGTCTCGGCTGAGTGCAGCGCGCCGATGCAAGACAGCGCCGGCTCCAACGCGCGGGCTTGCGCGCCATCAATCAGTGTCAGCCCTTCGACGCCGTTGCGCGCGCCTTGCGCGTGGATGGACTCGACCTTCGCGGCTTCCGCCGCATCAGTCGCAACGATCAGCTTGCCGCATTTGCGGTGGGGAACGCCGTGCGAGGTGCAATAATCGTAGAGCATGCGCCGCCCGCGCGTGCAGTGGCGGGCGCGCAGCGAACCCGTGGGGTAATACATCCCGGCGTGGATGACTTCGCTGTTGCGGGAGGAAATGCCGGTACCGATGGCGCCGGCTGCTTCCGCCACGGTCACGTCATGCCCGGCCAGCGCCGCCGCCCGCGCCGCGGCCAAGCCGATCACCCCGGCGCCGACGATAAGAATTTGCATGCCCGTACCGAAAGAAAAGTCATGTTACTTAGTCGTCATCTTACTTAGTCGTCATCGCCCGCGAAGGCGAGCAATCAAGCGCGTCGATGGCAGCGTCCGCGTCAGCCTGATCGGCATGCACCGACCGTCCGCTCCTCCCAACGCATGACGGCCGTGGTATCGCGGCGCGACCGTTGTGGTCTGCCACCGGTGAAAGTATCATCTTATACTTTCACCCATTCTGGGAGGAAACTCCGGGAGGAAACCATGTACCGAAGCATTCTGACCGCGCTTGCGGCGGGCGTCATCCTGCTCGCCTTCGCGGCGCTGCCGCCGATGCTGCCAGGCCCCACGCCGCTGAGTCTGTCCGGCTCCGCTCAGGCGCAGAAGACAACGCCCACGACGAACGCCACCAATCTCAACACCTCCAGATCGAACATTTACCTTGAGGCGGCTCCAGACGGAACCACCCCACCCAAGAAGCAGGGTAAGACGAAGCAGCCCACCACGAGTGAGCCAGCCGCCCAGAGGTTACCCACAGGAGTCAATAACGTAACGCGTTGAAGCAAAATCTCGGAAGCAGGTCTGGCTGATGCGGACGACCTCCCCCCGCAAAGCGGGGCGAGGTAAAGCAAGTCACTCCGCGGCGAGGCGTACCTCGGGCGCCGCAGCGCGAACCTCGGCGTCGACGTGGCTCTCGTAGGCCGCGAAATTCTTCTGAAACATGGCAACCAGCTTGCGCGCGATCTGATCGAACGCCGCCTTGTCCGCCCAGGTCTTCGACGGATGCAAGATATGCGGCTCGACGCCGGGCACCGAGGTCGGCACCGCGAAGCCAAAATACGGATCGGTGCGGAACTCGGCATTCCTCAGGCTGCCGTCGAGCGCCGCGGTGAGCAGCGTGCGCGTAACCTTGATCGGCATGCGGCGGCCGACGCCGTAGATACCGCCGGTCCAGCCGGTATTCACCAGCCAGCAATCAACGTTGTAAAGCGCGATCATGTCGCGGAACAGATTGCCGTAGACGGAAGCATGGCGCGGCAGGAACGGCGCAGCAAAGCAGGTGGAGAATTCCGGCTCTACGCCGACCAGGCCCTTCTCCGTCCCGGCGACTTTCGCAGTGTAGCCGGAGAGGAAGTGATACATCGCCTGCGCCGGGGTGAGCTTGGCGATCGGCGGCATCACTCCGAAGGCGTCGGCGGCGAGCAACACAACATTCTTCGGCTGGCCGGCACGGCCCGTAAGCGAGGCATTGGGAATGAAGTGCATCGGATAAGCGACGCGGGTGTTCTCCGTCTTTGATTCATCGTCGAAGTCGCAGACGCGCGTCTCCGGATCGTAGACCACGTTTTCCAGCACGCTGCCGAAGCGCTGGGTCGTGGCGTAGATCTCGGGCTCGGCTTCCGCTGACAGCCGGATGCACTTGGCATAGCAGCCGCCTTCGAAATTGAACACGCCCTGCGGGCCCCAGCCGTGTTCGTCGTCGCCGAGCAGCATGCGGTTGGGGTCAGCCGAGAGCGTGGTCTTGCCGGTGCCGGAAAGGCCAAAGAACAGCGCCACGTCGCCTTTCTTGCCGACGTTGGCCGAGCAGTGCATCGGCATCACGCCTTGCGGCGGCAAGTAGAAGTTCAGGGTGGAAAAGACCGACTTCTTCATCTCGCCGGCGTAATAAGTGCCGCCGATCAGGATGATCTTGCGGGTGAAGTCGAGCGCGATAACCGTCTCGCTGCGCACGCCGTGCTTTTTCGGGTCGGCCTTAAATGTCGGCAGGCAGAGGATGGTCAGCTCGGGCACATAATGCGCCAGATCGGAACGCTCGGGCCGGACCAGCAGCACCCGGATGAACAGCGAGTGCCAAGCCAGCTCGGTATAAACCCGGGTCTTGATGCGGTATTGCGGATCGGCGCCGCCATAGAGGTCTTGGGCGAAGAGCTGCTTGCCTTTGGCGTGGGCGAGAAAATCTTTGTAAAGCGCGTCGAACTGCGCGGGGGTGAGGCGGCCATTCTTCTCCCACCACACCGTGTCCTGGGTTGAAGCATCGGAAACGACGAATTTGTCCTTGGGGCTGCGGCCGGTATGCACGCCGGTTTCGGCGCAGAGCGGCCCGCCGGCGGTGAGCTGCGCTTCCTGCGCGGCGAGGGCGAATTCGTAAAGCCGAGGCTCCGTCAGATTCCAGTGAACCGCTTTCAGCCCTGCTAAGCCGAATTTATCGGCGCCATAGGCGCTGTTCCTCACACCCGATTCCTGCACGGAACACCTCCACAACCGCTTCCGCCCGAAGACAAGCTTCTTAAGCCAAAGCTTTTATCCAAATACCGCCGGAACGGCCGTTGAAAAGACTATACGCGCCCGGCGGCGCGTGCGCGACCTATAGTCCAACAGTCGATTGGCTGCCAAGGGCATTCGCTGCGACCCAGGGCTGTGCAGAATGTACAACTAGCGACCTCGCGGCGGTAACCCTAATTCATCGTGGGGGTTCAGGCCTGCGCCCGCGCCTGTTCTGCCATTTGTTTCAGAGTTTGCTGCAGCATGGCCGGGGAATTGATGCGCTGCGGGAAAGGCAGGCGCAGCGCGGTCCGCTCAAGCTGCAACTCCAGCCCCTCCGGGTCGCAGCCGGCGCAGCGCCAGTCGCCGTCCTGCGCGCCCAGCAGCTTGGTGGCATAGAGCCGACAGGTGTCGGCATGGTCCTGGTTCATGTGCGCGAGGATTTCCGGCTCCGCTTCCACCAGAGCCTCGGCCCCACGAAGGTCGGTGAGCACCTCCGCCGCGGGAAGATCAACAATGCGCCCGAAGCCCGCCACCAGATGCGCGCCCTTCAACTTGATCTGGTAGATGGCGAAATCGGCGAAGCCGGCGAACATTTCCGCCGCGGGATGACGGGCGAGATAGCGGCGGCGGGCCGCGGCATCATCGGTGGCGGCGGCCGTACCCATCAGCATCACGCGCGCGCCTTCCAGCGGATCGCCTTGCTTGCGCTCGTCGAGCATGAGCGAGACGCGCGGATCGGCGAGGATGTTCTTGGTGTGCACCGCCAGGCGCGACAACAGCAGCAGCGGCGTGCCATCCGCCGTGGTCGCCACATTGACCAGCGAGCAATAGGGATCGCCCGAGCCCGTCATCAGGGTCGCCAGCGCGCCGCTGCGGGCCTCGCGCAGCATTTTCTTGGTAGCTTGTTTTGGATCAAAATCAGGCGGATTCATCGCTGGCCAATCCCGCCGCTCATGGTTAACCGCGGTCCATGCGCCGGATATTTGAGCGAACCCATGGGTAGCACTGGCGGATATTGAGTATTATGTTCGGAACTGCTTGGCGAATCATGTGTTTGACCAAGATATGTCACATTTCGGCCCAGCTTTGTGGGCTTCAAGGCCGGGGGGCACTCCGTCACGAAAGACAGGCTCATGCCGACAATCGCTCTCGTCGACGACGACCGCAATATCCTGACTTCGGTTTCGATCGCGCTCGAAGCCGAGGGTTACCGTATCATGACCTATACGGACGGCGCCTCCGCGCTTGACGGATTCAAGACCTCGCCGCCGGACCTCGCCATCCTCGACATCAAGATGCCGCGCATGGACGGCATGGAGACGCTGCGCCGGCTGCGGCAGAAGTCGGACATCCCGGTGATTTTCCTCACCTCCAAGGACGAGGAGATCGACGAGCTGTTCGGCCTGAAGATGGGCGCCGACGATTTCATCCGCAAACCTTTCTCCCAGCGCCTGCTGGTCGAGCGGGTCAAGGCGGTGTTGCGGCGCGGCTCGCCGAAGGACGCCAGCGCGCCGAAGGAAATTGACGCCAAGGCGCTCGAGCGCGGGCAGCTGCGCATGGATCCGGAGCGCCACACCTGCACCTGGAAAAACGACCCGGTGACGCTGACGGTCACCGAATTCCTCATCCTGCAGGCGCTGGCGACCCGGCCGGGCGTGGTCAAGAGCCGCAATGCGCTGATGGACGCGGCCTATGACGACCAGGTTTATGTGGACGACCGCACCATCGACAGCCACATCAAGCGGCTGCGCAAGAAGTTCAAGGCGGTCGATGACGATTTCGACATGATCGAGACGCTGTACGGCGTCGGCTATCGCTTCAAAGAGAATTGACGCGTCACCGCAAGTCGGGTTTTCCCGACTTGCGCGCTAAAGACATGCCGATCTCGGGTAAACCCGAGATCGGTGCGCCCCGCGCCTTGACCTGACGAGACTGGCCGGTTTGCGGTAGAATATCGCCTGCGCCATAGGGACAAGATCTAAACCGGGCAGACTTGGACCACGTGCTCGATCGAACGACTCATATTGCGGCAGCCGAAGCCGAGTCCGAAGGACCCGACGATGCTGTTGCACGCCCGCAGCCGCGCGGCTTTGGCAGATTGACCCTACTGCTGCGCCGCGCCTGGCAGTTCTTCATCATATTGACCTTCTCCAGCCTGACGCGGCGTATCGTCTCGCTGAACGTTCTCGGCCTGCTCGCGTTGGTCATCGGCATACTCTACCTTTCGCAATTCCGCGCCGGACTGATCGATGCGCGGATTCAAAGTTTGCTGGTGCAAGGCGAGATCATGGCCAGCGCCATCGCCGCCTCGGCCACCGCCGATACCGATTCCATCCAGATTGATCCCGAACGGCTGCTCGAATTGCGCGCCGGCGAGAGCTATGGCCCCTCGGACGAGGTGCTTTCGGGGCTGGAGTTTCCCATCAACCCGGAGCATGTCGGCCCGCTGCTGCGCCGCCTCGTTTCGCCCACCAAGACGCGGGCACGCATCTATGACCGCGACGGCGGGCTGATCCTCGACAGCCGCAATCTCGACCGCCGTGGCGACGTTTTTCGCTTCGATTTGCCCTCCCCCACCGCGAAGAAGCCAGGCTTCGCGGAACGGACTTTCAACTCCGTCCGCACCTGGCTTGGCCGCGGCGATCTGCCGCTCTATCGCGAACTGGGCCCTGAAAACGGCATGGGCTACCCGGAAGTCGCGCTGGCGCTGAGCGGCCAGAAAGCCAGCATGGTGCGCGTCAACGACCGCGGCGAGGTGATCGTCTCGGTGGCGGTGCCGGTGCAGCGCTTCCGCGCGGTGCGCGGCGCGCTGATGCTGTCGACGCAAGGCGCCGACATCGACAACATGGTGACCGCCGAGCGGCTGCAGATCGTCAAGGTCTTCCTCATCCTGCTCGGCGTGATGGTCGTGCTGTCCAACGTGCTCGCCGCCACCATCGCCGGCCCGGTGCGGAGGCTCGCCGAAGCCGCCGAACGGGTGCGCCGGCGCATCCGCACGCGCGTGGAAATCCCCGACTACACCCGCCGCCGCGACGAGATCGGGCATCTGTCCGGCGCGTTGCGCGACATGACCAACGCGCTCTATCGCCGCATCGAGGCGATCGAGAGCTTTGCCGCCGACGTGGCGCATGAGCTAAAGAACCCGCTTACCTCGCTGCGTTCGGCGGTGGAGACGTTGCCGCTGGCGAAATCCGACGAGAGCCGCTCGCGCCTGCTGGCGGTGATCCAGCACGACGTTCAGCGCCTCGACCGCCTGATCTCCGATATTGCCGACGCCAGCCGTCTCGACGCCGAATTGCAGCGTCAGGAGTCAGAGCCGGTGGACATCGCCAAGCTGCTCGCCACGCTGATCGCGATCGCCAATGAAGTGCGGCAGGAGAACGTAAGCGTTGCTCTCATTTTCGAAGGCGGCGGCCCGCAGGCGTTTAAGGCGCCGGGCCACGACTCGCGGCTTGGTCAGGTGGTCGGCAATCTGATCGACAATGCGCGTTCCTTCTCCCCGCCGGGCGGCACCGTGCGCGTGACCTGCCGGCGCCTGAAGAACGAGATCGAGATTATTGTCGACGATGACGGGCCGGGCGTGCGGCCCGACGCGCTGGAGAAGATTTTTGAGCGGTTTTATACCGACCGGCCGGACCAGGGTTTTGGGCAGAATTCTGGGCTCGGGCTTTCCATCTGCAAGCAGATCGTGGAGGCGCATGGCGGCCGCATCTGGGCGGAGAACCGCCTTGCCGCCGCTCGCGCCGGCGAGGCGCCACAAGTGCTCGGCGCGCGCTTCATCGTCCGCCTGCCCGCGCTGTGATTTCTTCGGATCGAGTGGAAGCCGCGGCTTTAATCCGTCACCCTGAGGTGGCCGTGCGGAGCGCGGCCCTCGAAGGGCGACGGCCCAGGCCGTTATCCTTCGAGGCTCGCTTCGCTCGCACCTCAGGATGACGGGGCAATAGCAGTGTCAGCCGCTCAACAATCCCCCACCATCCACGCCTCCGCTGTGCTGATCGGCGCGCGGGCGGTGCTGATCCGTGGCCCGTCAGGCTCGGGAAAATCCAGGCTCGCGCTCCAACTGCTGCAAGCCGCGCAATCCGGGGTTTTGCCCTTCGCACGGCTGGTAGCCGACGACCGCGCCCATGTGCAGGCGGCGAATGGCCGCCTCTTGGTGCGGCCGGCCAAGGCGCTGGAAGGCTTGCTGGAGGTGCGCGGTCTCGGCATCCGCCGGGTCGAGACGGAGCCGGTCGCGGTGGTGGGCCTGGTGGTGGATCTAGCGGCCGAGGACGCCGCCCGCCTGCCCCAGCCTGAGGCCGCGGAGGCGGTTATCGCGGGCGTAAGGCTGCCGCGGCTTGCCGTCGCATCGGGCTGCGAGCCCCTTCCCCTCCTGCTCGCCCTGCTCCAAACCCTACCCGGAATTGACCCCTGTCCGGGCCTTTCCCCTGCGGCGGTGGCGAAAAAGTAACTATATGAGGCTTAGGCTTACCCCCTTCCGGGAGTCCTGGGCAGCGTATCTTTGCCCCTGTATACCGCAATGCAATATTCACCGAAAGTCGCAGGAAAAGCTCTTGCGCTTGGGCTTCGGATAGTCATGAATGCCGCACTTTCGTGCGCTGCACCCAGCATGCGCGCGAGGAGTCTTTGATGATCGGCGTTGTCCTCGTCACCCATGGCCGGCTTGCAGCGGAGTTCCGCTCGGCGCTTGAGCATGTGGTGGGCCCCCAACGGCAGATCGAAGCGGTGACCATCGGCCCCGACGACGACATTGAGCGGTGCCGCAACGACATCATCGAAGCGGTCAAGAAGGTCGATAGCGGCGAAGGCGTCGCCATCCTCACCGACATGTTCGGCGGCACGCCGTCGAACCTGGCCATTTCCGTGATGAGCCGGCCGAAGGTCGAAGTGCTGGCCGGCATCAACCTGCCCATGCTGATCAAGCTGGCCAAGGTGCGCGAAACCTCCGCGTTGCCGGAAGCGGTCACGGCCGCGCAGGAAGCCGGGCGCAAATACTGCACCATTGCCAGCCGGGTACTCAGCGGCAAATGAGCGACGCTGCCGCCGGTGCGCTCCGCCGCGTTCTCCAAATCGTCAACAAGAAGGGCCTGCACGCGCGCGCCTCGGCCAAGTTCGTGCAGACCGTGGAAAAATACGACGTGGAAGTCACCGTCACCCGCGGCAGCGAGACGGTCGGCGGCACCTCCATCATGGGCTTGATGATGCTGTCAGCCGCCGAGGGCACCGAGATCATGGTGGAGGCTGCCGGGAAGCAGGCGGGCGAGGTGATGGAGGCGCTGGTCGCGCTGGTCGCCGCGGGCTTTGGCGAAGAGGATTGACTTCTTTTCCCTCTCCCGTGGGGAGAGGGTGGCGCACCAACGGGTCGGCGCAGAGCGCCGCCCGATGGCAAGCTCCGTGCGCCGGGTGAGGGCGTACAGCCTTCGATAGACCCGAACCCCCTCCAGGCTACGCCGAAGCGAAGCCGCTTCGGCTTCGCCCAGGCGAGCACCCCAGCCCTCTCCCAGCCGAAGTCGGATCTATCCGACTTGGCCACCCAATAGTGCCGAACTCGGGTAAACCCGAGTTCGGGTGGGAGAGGGAGCAGAGCGGACATAAAGAAATCTTTATATGGTGATTGCCGACTGCCGCCGGGCCTGCTAGAACCTCGGCCGAACGCACCCGGGCTGGCCTGGGCGCCCTTTTCCCCGCTTGCCAAGGATAGTCATGACCGCCGCCAGTAAAGCCGCGCAGAGTTCCGCCGCCCCGAAGAACCACGACTACGTCGTCAAGGACATCGGCCTGGCCGAGTGGGGCCGCAAGGAAATCGCCATCGCCGAAACGGAAATGCCCGGCCTGATGGCGACGCGCGAGGAATTCGGCCCGACCCAGCCGCTGCGCGGCGCGCGCATCGCCGGCTCGCTGCACATGACCATCCAGACCGCGGTGCTGATCGAGACGCTCACCGCGCTCGGCGCCGAGGTGCGCTGGGCCTCCTGCAACATCTATTCGACGCAGGACCACGCCGCCGCCGCCATCGCTGCCGGCGGCACGCCGGTCTTCGCGGTCAAGGGCGAGACGCTGAAGGACTACTGGGATTACACCCACCGCATCTTCGAATGGACCGGCGGCGGCACGCCCAACATGATCCTCGACGACGGCGGCGACGCCACGCTGCTGATCCATCTCGGCATCCAGGCGCGCGACAACGCTTCCATCATCGCGCACCCGACCAATGAGGAAGAGGAGGTGCTGTTCGCCTCCATCAAGGCGCGGCTGAAGCAGGACCCGGATTGGTACGCGCGCATCGGGAAAAACATCAAAGGCGTCACCGAGGAAACCACCACCGGCGTGCACCGGCTCTACATCATGGCCAAGGAAGGCCGCTTGCTCTTCCCCGCCATCAACGTCAACGACAGCGTGACCAAATCCAAGTTCGACAATCTCTATGGCTGCCGCGAATCGCTGGTGGACGGCATCCGCCGCGGCACCGACGTGATGATGGCCGGCAAGGTGGCCATGGTCGCCGGCTTCGGCGACGTGGGCAAAGGCTCCGCCGCGTCGCTGCGCAACGCCGGTTGCCGCGTGCTCGTCTCCGAGGTCGATCCGATCTGCGCGCTGCAGGCGGCGATGGAAGGCTACGAAGTCACCACCATGGACGACGCCGCCGCGCGCGCCGACATCTTCGTCACCGCCACCGGCAACGTGGACGTGATCACCATCGAGCACATGCGCAAGATGAAGGACCGCGCCATCGTCGCCAACATCGGCCACTTCGACAGCGAGATCCAGGTCGCCGCGCTGAAGAATTTGAAATGGCACAACGTCAAGCCGCAGGTGGACGAGGTCGAATTCCCCGGCGGCAAGCGCATCATCCTGCTGTCGGAAGGCCGCCTGGTCAATCTCGGCAACGCCATGGGGCATCCGAGCTTCGTGATGTCGGCGTCCTTCACTAACCAGACGCTGGCGCAGATCGAGCTGTGGACCAATCCCGGTAAGTATCAGAAGCAGGTCTATACCTTGCCCAAGCACCTCGACGAGAAAGTGGCGCGCCTGCATCTCGACAAGATCGGCGTCAAGCTGACCAAGCTCACGCCCAAGCAGTCGACCTATATCGGCGTGCCGGCGGAAGGGCCGTTTAAGGCGGAGCAGTATAGGTACTAAGGCGAGCCAGCGCGGCGCAGCAGACTTCAGAATGCGAAACGGCAGGCAAATGCCCGCCGTTTTTCTAACGTGGTCGCGTGCTTAATAAGCGGGGCCGCGCGCGGGCACGCTGAGCGCATCCAGACCCGGCCAGCCGACCTTGGCGGTGATCGCTTTCGGCGCGGAGCTGGACGTTACGCCGAAAAAGTTGCTGGAACGGCCTGTGCCGGGCGTCAGCCCGGCGCAAACCGGCTGGTTGAAAATGAAGTTAATGACCTTGCCCTTCTGGGTGACTTGGTACAGTCCAATATTGCCAAGGCCGCCTTGGGTGATGACGAACACATCGTCGGGCGGACTTCCGCTGCCGCCATATACGAATTTGCTCACGGGGCCGAAGTCGATGGATAGATCCGTCACGCAGGGAACCTCCCCGCTGCTGACCGCCTGCGTCATGTCCACGCGGTAAAGATACGCAGTTTTGCCCGCGGCCGGCGCGCCCGCGGCGCTGAGGATCGTGCGTGTTTGCAGACTCCCGGTGCCCGACACCGCAATGGGCGGCAGTGGGATGTTGCCGACGCTGTCGGTACCCGATACTTGGCAACTGGTGTTGAAGACGCAGTTGATCGCCGGCGCAGCGACGTTGACGAATGTCAGCGCGCCAGGCGGCGGGGGGAAGATATCAAGTTCGTCCAACGTCATGACTATGAACCCCGACTGACCCGCGAAGGTGACCTTGTTATTGGTCTCGTCGATGACGGTTTTGTAGTTGTAACGCGCGCCGGGCTTTTCCCACTGCTTGATGATCTGGCCGCTGGGATCGAAAGCGGCAATGAGCATCGACACACGGTTGTCGGTGAAGCGTAACGCCCAAATGGTCAGATTGTTGTATCTGATCACCGGGCAGGTCGGACTAGACGCCCCTGTCGTGGGACCGGTGGTGCAGAACACCTCCACCCCGGCCGGCAGGGGTCCAGGGGTTTTCGCCGGCACAATTTCGACGACAGGCGTTTCCTGCGCCTTCGCGGGCAAATTCGACCAGACGAGCAAAGAGACGGAGCTTGCTACCGCGAGCTGTACAGAAAGACGCATAATCTCCTCCTGAATTGTTATGGAATGACGCGCTGCCGCCGATGTCAGCCGACGGCTTGTTGCCGCGAACCTCGCCTCACATCTCGACAAGCCAACCCTTCCGGAGTGCTCCCGCTCCGCACGATTGCTTATTTCGAACTTCCACGCAAGGTTGAAAGAATCGATAATGCCCCAATGCCGGGGGCAAGCTGCACCACGGAAAGCCGGATCGGTCACGCTTCGGCGCATTGCCGAAATCGCGGCGCAGATAGAGCGCGCTGCGGCACCGGTACGCCCGTTGACACGTGCGAGATAGAGCGACCGGTCAGCCGACGAGCCCGCCGCGCAGGTTGGCTTTTGAAGCGCGCCCGCAGTCTCCGTGCTTGAATGCAATGACGATGTTGAAATGCCGCACGGGGAGGGTTCGCGCGGCTGCACCTCGCCAAGATCGGCGCCAAGCTGACCAAGCTAAGCGAGAAGCAGTCCACCTATATCGGCGTGCCGGCGGAAGGGCCGTTCAAGAGCGAGCAGTATCGGTACTAGACAACTCATCCTTCGAGACGCCCGCTTTCGCGGGCTCCTCAGGATGAGGAAAAAAATTTCTTCCTCATGGTGAGGAGCGCGGCTTGCCGCGCGTCTCGAACCATGAGGCCCGTGTCTGTGCGTTTCGAATGCCGCCACTCGCTGCGCCCAAGCGCGTGCGAGGCCGCTAACAGACCCTATCCCTCAACAGCACCCGCGCGTCAGGAAGGCGGACCCGGCTTCTTCGCCTTTTCCGGGGAAATGACCGGATGCGTATCCGTGCTGCTGCCGCCCCCGCTCCATTCCAGCGCACTGAGCGCGCTCAGCATGGTGGCGTTGCGGCAGTAGTCGCGCCAATCCTGCCACCCCGGATCGGCGGAGCCGTCGGCCAGGTCGCGCGCGCATTGTTCGGGCGTTTCGCAGCGTGCGCAGAGCGCCTGCAGCACGCGGAATTTCACCGGCTCTTCGCGGGCGAACTCCACTGGGTTGAGGTGAAGCGCCGCCATACGGCACAGCAGAAGCCCGGTATCGGGATTGCAGACATCGGCCCAGAATTGAGGCGTTCCTCGCCCATCTGCCGCGGCGCTTCGACCGCGTCCAACCGGGTCCAGGCGCGGCACCAGGCGATGACGAAATCGAAGCCCAATGGTCGCCATGTCGCCGGCGGTAAGATCGGCATTTGACCCTCCTGTCACACAATCAGTCCGACGTCTCCTCACCTTCGTTGGCGGATCTGGTTTTCGGTCGAGGCGTTTCCCTCTCAATTGTTCTTGGTGCCCTTCATCCCGACGTTACCGTTTCATGCGATCCTCCTCGCAACTGCGGCGGGGGTGAGGTCAACGCCGCAAACAAGTCATTTCACCAAGGGCGACAGCGGGCATTGACCAGGATCAACGCCGGGCGCGCGGGCGCCGCAGGCCGTCCCGGGACCATGCCGCCTCGCCTTGTCCCAGGGGGGAGGCGAGTGCTATCTGCCCCCCATGATGGCCAAGCCCATCGAAAACATCCGTAATTTCTCCATTGTGGCGCATATCGACCACGGCAAATCGACGCTGGCCGACCGGCTGATCCAGCTCACCGGCGGCCGCACCGAGCGCGAAATGCCCGGGCGCGAGCAGGCGCTCGATTCCATGGACATCAAGCGCGAGCGCGCGGCGTCACCATCACGGCGCAGAGGCAGCGGATAGCGGCTTTCCGCACGACGTTTTGCCAGATATAAATCGCTGCGGACGCGTGGCGCCCGCAGGAAGACTTTTCTCTGGCTGCTCAGGACGATTCTCGATGCACGCAGGCGACATTGTTCCGCGCCCGGCCGCCGCGCTGGAAAAGCGATCCGGCCCGCAAAGTATCGGATTGCTGGTGCCGGTTCTCAATGAAGCAGGATCGATCAAGCCGTTCTACGACGCCATCGTTCCGGTCCTGGAGCGCTTGCAGTGCCGCTGGGAAATTCTGTTCATAGACGACGGCAGCACCGACGCCACGCGCGTGGAAATTCGCGCGCTCCAGGCCAAGAGCAAGGCGGTGCATTTCGTCGCCTTCTCGCGAAATTTCGGAAAGGAAGCGGCGCTCACCGCCGGGCTGGATCACATAGACGCCGACGTGGTCGTCCCTATCGACGTGGATCTTCAAGATCCGCCGGAGCTGATCGCTGATTTCGTCGATCGCTGGCGGGACGGCTACGATGTCGTTTTCGGCGTGCGGTCCTATCGCGAGCATGACGGGCTGACCAAACGAACCACCGCGAACGTGTTCTATCGCATTTTTAACATGTTGAGCTCGGATGCCATTCCGCCGGACGCCGGTGATTTCCGGCTGCTGGACCGGCGGGTCGTCGAGGTCTTGCGGCGGATGCCCGAACGCAATCGCTTCATGAAAGGGCTGTTTGCTTGGGTCGGCTTTCGCAGCATCGGCGTTCCTTACGCCCGGCCGGAGCGCGCCAGCGGCACGACCAAGCTCCCGCTGCGCAAGCTCTGGCAGCTGGCACTCGACGGCATTACCGGATTTTCAACTCTGCCGCTGCGCGTCTGGACCTATTTCGGCCTGGTGGTTGCTTCAACGGCGTTCATATTCGGCGTCTACCGCATCATCCGCACGCTGATTTGGGGAGTGGACGTGCCGGGCTACGCCTCGCTGATGGTCGTGATTCTATTTCTTGGCGGCATTCAGCTTATTTCTCTCGGCGTCATCGGAGAATATCTCGGCCGCCTGTTCGTGGAAATGAAGCAGCGGCCGCTCTACGTGGTCGACGACAAAGGCTGATGCAACCGCCGTTCTATCGTGAGGACTTTGCGCGGCGCCGGCGAGTGTATTCCTCGGCGGTACGATAACGATGAGGAATCGTTTGGCCACGCTGTCCGATCCGAGAAACCGGTTCGCCAGTGTCACCTCGTCAACGCGGAAAAAAGTCTGGTTCGCTGCGTAAGCCCGGATGCGCTGCACGCAGGATTGATCCTCCGCTTTGCAGACCAGCGCGATGCCGTCGCGCGCCACCGCCGCCTCGTCAATCCAAGGCGCCAGTTCCCGATTGAAGTCGGGGAAGGCTGTCGCCGCAGGCAGATAGAAGGCGGCGCCGTAAACCAGGTCCCACTCGCCGCCAACATAGCGCAGCGGTTGCGTGGTCGCGGCGCGCCACGCCCGGTCAACCGCCTTCGCCGTGACCGCATAATAGACACCTGGTCCGGGATCGGACTTGCGATGGATGGTATAGGCGATTAAGGGCGCCGCAAGCGTGGCGCCGATCGGCATGACCAGCGCGAGGGCGACGGCGCCGGTCGCGGCTTGCCGGCTCACCGCCAGCGCAGGGGGGGACAGCAAAAAGATGGGCAGCAGCGTCCAGGCGGACATGGTCCAGAGCGAGATGATTTCCGAGCCGGCCGACAGCGCTACCGCGATCGGCAGCAGCAGCGGCGCCCAGAATGCAACGGCGACAAACCGCCGCTCTCCGCTCGCGGGCGCCAGCATGTCGGCCACGGCCGCGCGTGACCATCGAACGGCCAAGAGAGCGGCCGCGACCGGAAGCGCGGTATAGGCAATGCTGCCGATCAGATAGGTCCCCACGCTTTTGGCCGCGCCGGCGAGGGATTCGCCCCCGTGCACGGCCATGGCATAGCCGAACGGCCGGAAATCGTTCGCGACCAGCCATGCGACATGCGGGGCGAGCGCGAGCGCGCCGACGGCAGCCGTGATCCAGGGGGCGGCGGAACGCAAATAGGCGCCGCGGCGCGGATGCACGAGCGCCGCAAGCGCGAGACCGGCGAGCAGGAACACCGACCAGTATTTGCCGAGCATGGCGGCGGCGCCCGCCAAGCCGGCAAGCGCCGCGCCTAGCGCTTTGCGATTCTCAATCGAGCGGATGAACCACAGCGTGGTCAGCGCCCACAGCGGGATCAGGATCGTATTGGCGTTGAACTTCAGCGGATGAAAGTTGAGCAGTGGGATGAGCGTGAGCATGGCAAGCGCCAGGACGCGCTTTTCTCCGTCGAGATAACGGCCGGCAATGCACCACGCGATCCACAAGGCGAGCGCGACGCTGCTCATCGACAGCAGATAGAATGCCCAGTCAGTGCGCGGAAACACTGTGAACCAGGCGCCGACGACCCAGGCCGCCAGCGGCGGATGTTTCACGTAACCCCAAGCCGGGTGCTGCGACCAGGCGGTGAGTTCCGCCATGTCGAAGTGCACGCCTTGGCTGCCCTTGGCGAGCGCGCCGTAGAGTGTCCAGATCAGCGCATACCCGATCAGCACGGCGACAACCGTGCGCTCGCGCCGCTGCGGATCGCACAGGGCGGCAGTCAGGCGCCCGATCGGGGCAAGCAGGCGGTCGCGTAAATTCATGCCATGGCCGAATGGCGCCGGGTGACGCCGGCGGTGGCGGGAGAATAACGGTCATGGCCGGGCTTGTCCCGGCCATCTCGACAAGGGACGCAACGTCCTCCTAAGCGGGATGCCCGCGACAAGCGCGGGCATGACGAAGTCACTTCGCTCATTCCCGCGCCAGCGGGAATCCAGTCTTCTTCGTCGGGCTATCCGCTGGTCCCCCGCTGAAGCCTGTACTCGGGCCAGCGAAGCTGGACCCGAGTACGGGGACGAGCGGCGTGGTGCTTCCCTTGTCCCCACCTGAGTCGAGTGCTATCTGCCCTTCATGACGGCCAAGCCCATCGAGAATATCCGCAATTTCTCCATCGTCGCCCATATCGACCACGGCAAATCCACGCTAGCCGACCGGCTGATCCAGCTCACCGGCGGGCTGACCGAGCGCGAGATGCTCGGGCGCGAGCAGGTGCTCGATTCCATGGACATCGAGCGCGAGCGCGGCATCACCATCAAGGCGCAGACCGTGCGGCTGAATTACCGCGCCCGCGACGGCAAGGATTACATCCTCAACCTGATCGACACCCCCGGCCACGTGGACTTCGCCTATGAGGTCAACCGCTCGCTCGCCGCCTGCGAGGGCTCGCTGCTGGTGGTGGACGCCAGCCAGGGCGTGGAGGCGCAGACGCTGGCCAACGTCTATCAGGCGCTCGACAACAATCACGAAGTCGTGCCGGTCCTCAACAAGGTGGACTTGCCGGCGGCCGAGCCCGAGCAGGTGCGCAAGCAGATCGAGGACGTGATCGGGCTGGATGCGTCGGACGCCATCCTGATCTCGGCGAAGACCGGCGAGAATGTGCCGGCGGTGCTGGAGGCGATCGTGCATCGCCTGCCGCCGCCGAAGGGCGACCGCGACGCGCCGCTCAAGGCCCTGCTGGTCGATAGCTGGTACGACGTCTATCTCGGCGTCGTGGTGCTGCTGCGCATCGTCGATGGCTCGATCACCAAACACCAGCGCATCAAGATGATGCGCACCGGCTTGACCTACGAGGTCGACCGCGTCGGCGTGTTCACGCCCAAGCTCACCGAGGCCGAGACGCTCGGCCCGGGCGAGATCGGCTTCATCACCGCCCAGATCAAGGACGTGGCCGATACCCGCGTCGGCGACACCATCACCGATGACCGCAAGCCCACGGCCGAACCGCTGCCGGGTTTCCGCCCGGCCATTCCCGTGGTGTTCTGCGGCCTCTTCCCGGTGGACGCCGCCGATTTCGACGCCTTGCGCGCGGCCATGGGGCGGCTGCGGCTCAACGACGCCAGTTTTTCCTACGAGATGGAGACCAGCGCCGCGCTTGGCTTTGGCTTCCGCTGCGGCTTTCTTGGGTTGCTGCATCTGGAAATTATCCAGGAGCGGCTGCACCGCGAGTTCAACCTCAACCTGATCGCCACCGCGCCGTCGGTGATCTACAAGATGTCGCTCAACAATGGGAAAGAGATCGAGATTCACAATCCGGTGGACATGCCGGACGTGATGCAGATCAAGGAGATTCAGGAGCCGTGGATTCGCGCCACCATTCTCACGCCCGACGATTATCTAGGCTCCGTGCTCAAGCTCTGCCAGGACCGGCGCGGCGTGCAGGTCGAGCTGACCTATGTCGGCAACCGCGCCATGGTGAAATACGACCTGCCGCTCAACGAAGTGGTGTTCGACTTCTACGACCGGCTGAAGTCCGTGTCGAAGGGCTATGCTTCGTTCGACTATCACCTCACTGATTACAAGCCCGCCGATCTGGTGAAGATGCAGATTCTGGTCAATGCCGAGCCGGTGGATGCGCTCGCCATGCTGGTGCACAAAACCCGCGCCGAAGCGCGCGGCCGCGGCATGGTGGAGAAGCTCAAGGAGCTGATCCCGCCGCACATGTTCGTGGTGCCGATCCAGGCCGCGATCGGCGGCAAGATCATCGCGCGCGAAACCGTGCGCGCCTTCCGCAAGGACGTGACCGCGAAATGCTACGGCGGCGACGTGAGCCGCAAGCGCAAGCTTCTGGACAAACAAAAAGAAGGCAAGAAGCGCATGCGCCAATTCGGCAAGGTCGACATCCCGCAGGAGGCGTTCATCGCGGCGTTGAAGGTGGATGTGTAGTGCGACGCCCCAAACTCGATTGTCGTCCCCGCGAAGGCGGGGACCCATACGCCGCGTCATATCCGTATCGCACCGTCAGAGTCGTCTGTAACTTCTCCTTCGCCCCAGTGGATGCGTTACCCCGCAGCGAGACTCGCTTCCGGCGCCTCAACAGCGTTGTTGACTATTCGGTTTATGCGCAGCTTCAGGCTAATATCTCGCCGGACGTTTTGGAGAGCATCCGCGAAGTCATCAGCGGCCATGCTGAGGCTTTCCGGCGAGGATGCCGTCTCAAGGGCCTTTTGGTCCCATTCCTTATTCAGTTGCTTCGCGAGCGCGTAAACCACCGTGCGCCCAACGCGAAGAATCATCGTCCGTTCCGCATGTTGTTTGACCAGTGAACGCATCGTCTCGATGTCGCTTGCATCCGCATACTCAGATTCAAGTTGTGTTCGCATTTCGGCGATAGCTGGATATTGCATGTTTACGAACAGCATCCCCGGCTCCATCACAAATCGTGCAGCACGCCCTTTGATTCCCTTTTCTTCAATATCCGTTTCTTCAAAAAGAGGGACTATTTCCGGTGCGCGTTCCGCGTTCTTGAACATCGCCGCGCGCTTGGCACCGGTAGGCAGCACCGAAAGATCCGTAGGTTTGTGGTTTGGCCCATCACCGCCACCACCATTTCCCACGCCCTGTCCTGGCTCGCTCGCAGCACCAGTACCACTCGCCAATAGAGTATTGCCTTGAGGCGCAACTTTCGGACTGACGCGCCTCACGCGCAAATGGTTCAGGAGCTTCTGAAGCTCATTACGTATATCGTCGCTCGACATGCTGTCCGGCGCGAACGAGCGGATTATATCGAGTAGCCATTGTGGGCGATTTTCACGAACGAATTCTGCAAAGTCATTCGCAGAAACATTCGGTTGTTCCCCCTGCGCGTAGCGCAAAAATTGCCGATAGCCATCAGGCACGGCTTGGAAGTTGTCGGGGAGTTCGATGTGTACCGAGATGTGCTTTGGGCCGAATGTGATTCCAAAGATAGGCGCGTCAAAAGTCCAGTTTCGGCCCTTCCGCACGTCGTACATCTCATCCTTGTAGACAATAGCGCAGGTGCTGACGTCGGATGCGATTGCGCCGCTGATTGACTTGTTGTGTCCAGCACCAGTCGCTTTGTCGTAAGGCGCGTCGTAAAGATAATGCACCTTGATGCCATTGGGACATTCAACGGTCTCGTATTTCTCGAACATATGTAGCCGCGCGGGGATGGGTAGGAATGGGCGGTTGCCATCGAGCTTATGCGTGCCTTTGAGTAGCGTAACCTTCACGCCGTCTGGCAGACGATAGAAGCGATGATATAGGTAGGTAGCCAACCACTGGACTTCTTGTTTAGGATTTCCGTTATACGGGTCCTTCACCGTATCCTGGTCCGGCTCATTGCCGAGTAACACCACCTCAGTCCATTCTTCGTCACGCAATCGGCCTTCGCTCACCGCGATATCCGTCACATCCGCCACTTCATGGTATTCGCCGGTTTCGGGGTGGCGGCGGCGCAAGAGGCCGTAAACGCCATCGCGCTTGCACAAGATGACCTCGTGAACGCGGCCATTCTTGCACGAACGGTAGCGCATTCCGAGTTGGTTTGATGGCAATGAGGCGACCTTGGCGCCCATCCCGAAATTACCAGTAAGGCTTTTTTGCTTTCCGATCGACGAAGCAATGTTGCAGATGCGTTGGAGTTCGGCCGCATCCATGCCTGGTCCGGTATTCCACATTGTGAGCTTTGACGCGCCGTCAAAAGGCTGCGAGCTAATTTCGACTAATCGTCGCCCTGCCGGAGCGTGCTGCGCCGCCTCAAGGGCATTCATCATCAACTCGCGTATCATCGCCGTTTTGGGGCAACGCTCAATCAGACTGGCAACAAGAAATTCTTCGTCGACAACTTCAAGAGCGGTCACAGCGTGCGTTGTCATGGATTGGTTTTCCTCAGAGCTTGAAACCACCGCCGCTCTTCCCGCGCGGGGATGCGAAGCGAGCTTCAACTGCGGACACGGCATCCCTCAGGGCGCGGATAATCTTACGCACCTCGGCCTCCTCATATTCGTAAATCTGCTTGTTCGACAGATTTCCGATACGTGAGATGGCCTCAATCGCTTTGTTGGTACGACTCTCCGCCAAATTGCGAAATCTTTCGCGCTTTTCGTCCGATTTTCCTGCTTTCACGACCGCGTCCATCCCGCGCTCCTTGATAAATATGCGCTGTTTGCACGACTATTTCTTACGGGAGTTTGTATAATTGTGGTGTTAATTGCTGTCAATAGAACGATAATATATACGCGAATATTTTCGCGTATATATGAAGCTTCAATTATTTGAATAGGTTATCGTTTCGTACAGAAGTACGCGCCTTCCGCAAGGACGTGACGGCGAAATGCTACGGCGGCGACGCCACCCGCAAGCGCAAGCTTCTGGAGAAGCAGAAGGAAGGCAAGAAGCGCATGCGCCAATTCGGCAAGGTCGACATCCGGCAGGAAACCTTCATTCGCGGCGCTGAAGGTGGATGTGTGACGGTTCTCCCTCTCCCATAGGAGACCTCTGCGAAATGGGGCGAAACGACAACGATGTTCTGCGTACGATTCCAATCTGTTCTCGTTCCGATTCCCGCAGATTCGGGTTCGTTCCAAATTTCGCAGAGGTCTCCATAGGGAGAGGGTGGCGAGCGAAGCGAGCCGGGTGAGGGGTTACGGACTCTCGTAAGCCCGAACCCCACTGTCCCCCCCCGCCCCCCCCCCCGCCCCCCCCCGCGGGCGGCTCTCCCGCGCCCGCCGCCGACACCGCCGAGCTCGAGCGGCTGCGTGAGCGCCTCACCTCGCTCGAGAGCTCGCTCGAGAAGGCGCAGACCGAGGCGCATGCCGCCACGCGCAAAGCGTCGGAGGTCGAGCGGCTCGAGAAGGAGCTGCACGAAATCAAGTCGAAGGCCACCAAGGCCGGCGGCGTGTCGAGCCGCGAGTTCCTCGATCTGCGCGAGGCGCTCAACAAGAAGGACAAGGAGATCCTCGAGCTCAGGGATCAGCTCGGGGCGCGCGACAAGCAGATCATCGAGCACAACGACAAGATGCTGTCGCTCGAGCGCATCCAGGCGGATCAGCAGGACCGCATCAACGGGCTCGAGGACGAGATCGCCGAAGCGAAGCAGCGAGGTGACTCGCTGGCAGCCGACAAGGAGACCGCGAACAAGCGTGCCGACGATCTGAAGGGGCGGCTCGAGCGCGCGGAACAGAAGGGCAAGAAGCTCGAGGAGGACCTCGAGGCGGAGCGTTCGGCTCGCGCGGCCGACGTGGCCCGCCGAGACGTAGGCCGACACTTTGTCGTCCATCCGCTCGCAGCTGAGGCCGACGAGCGTCGGCCGCTTCACCGTGGCGATCCAGTGCTTCCGTAAGGCGGCGGCAAGATAGAACAGCGAGTACTTGTCGCAAATCTCGATCAGGTCCGGTTGCTCGTCCTCGAGAATTCTCCGCAGGCGGCCATCGCGACCCAGATACGTGCCAGGCAGCAACAACCGGTAGCGGGAATCGAACACCGGCGACGAGCGCGCCTTGATCGTATAGATCCTCGCGAAGTCGCCGAGGTCCTCGACGCCGTCAGCGGCGCCTGGCACTACGAGCCGGGTCGGCCGTCGCTCCTCGTTGGCGCGGGCCAGCAACGCTCGGTAGAACGTGCGGATGCCTCCGGAGGTGGCGTGATACGCGTTGCTTACGTGGAGGGTCTTGATCGCCATGAAACCAGGAACGAGGTAAACAGGGATGGCATGCGGGTGAGGTCCTGCAGCAGGGAACGGCTGCCGTCACCGATGATCAGGGCGCCCCGGCGCATGGCGAACAGGTTGAACGCGGTCGAGAACGCGGTGAGCGCGAGCGACGCCAACATGCTTTCGGCCAGTCGCGGCGTGCCGCGACCCCAGTGCAAGGCCAGTTCCAGGCTGTGCCCGGCCAGCGGTA
>Ga0082335_1001692_pt1 | contig 44968 bp, 72 predicted proteins | sample Subgrocontami58m_FD_72375 | JGI IMG/M metagenome (GOLD analysis project Ga0082335, IMG submission 72375) | Subsurface groundwater microbial communities from S. Glens Falls, New York, USA - GMW37 contaminated, 5.8 m (SPADES assembly) (version 2) ...
CCGGAGATGAGCGCCGTAACCGTCCCCACCTGCGCGGTGAGCGTCCCCGCTACCTGAGCTGTCAGGGTGCCAGCCACCTGTGCGGTGACGGTGCCGACTTGCGCCGTGATCGTGCCAACCGCCGTCACCTGCCCACGCGCTTCAGCGGTGAGAATACCGGCCACCTGAGCCGTCACCGTCCCCACCTGCGCCGTAACGGTCCCGTGGGCGGTGATCTGTCCGCCCGCCGTGACTTGGCCATGAGCCGTCACATTGCCGGACATCACCATGGCGCTGATCCCGCCCAGCACTTGCGCGCTCACGGTCCCCACTTGAGCTGTGATCGTTCCATGGGCCGTGACTGCGCCACCGGCAGTAACCTGCCCGTGCGCTGTCACGTTCCCGCTCATGACCATCGCGGAAATGCCGCCAAGCACCTGAGCCGACACGGTGCCCACTTGCGCCGTCACGGTCCCATGGGCCGTGATCTGCCCATGGGCCGTGACGTTCCCGCTCATTACCTGCGCGCTGATAACGCCGCCCAGTACCTGGGCCGAGACGGTCCCGTGCGCCGTGACTTCGCCGACCTGAGCAGTCAGCGTGCCATGCGCGGTGACTTGCCCCGAGACACCCTGGATGTCGCCGAGTCTCGTCACCATCTCAGTTCACCACGCTCAGGTAGTCCGTTACCTGCGCGCTCCCGCCCGCAGCGCTGGCCGCCTTCACGAGCCGCGACCGGATGTAGCGGTAGTAGTTATTCAGGTCGTACATGCCCGTCGCGGCTCCACCCGCCGCCCCGGCCGTCACGGTGACGATGGGCGTCCACGGCATGAGGATGCCCCCATCCTGCGAATAGACGAGGTCGAGCACGGCCGAATGGCCGGTGATCGTGTAGGTCCAGAGGCCCCGCTTCTGGCCCAGGGCCGAGATGACGGTGCCGCTCGTTCCGTCGGCTGCGGCACCACTGAGGCTATACCCCGCCTCTGCCATGTCTCAATCCTCCTGGGGGGCCGCAGCAAGCCCGACCCCCCATTCGTCGTTGTCGCTAGTTGATCGTCCCTGCCGTGGTGCTGTTCGCGCAGACCCAGTAGCGCGAGTCCCGCATCCCGACGCCGAAGATGTCCCGCACGCGATAGCGGTAGACGTCCCGGATGAATGCCTCCCCGCTATTGCGGGGCTCCTCCAGGAGCTGCAACGGCTCGACCTCCTGGAGCAGGAGGCCGCGCTTGGCCTGGCACAGCAGCCAGTGATGACTCGTGCCTAGGGCTCCGAGCCAGGTCGAGGGCATGATCCGCACGAGGCCGGCCCTCGGGTTGGTCGAGCCCATGCCGAAGACGACCGTGGCATCGGCGTCACCCATGCCGGTAGTCTGGGGCGAGCCCAAGAGCTGCTTGGCGTAGAGCCACAACTTCGGAGCCACGACGATGGTATCGGGCCGCACCATGAGCGGCCTGCCGCTGTTGCGGTCCTTCATCGTCATGAGCGTGGTATAGCCCGTGTCGAAGCCGGTCGGGCTTAAGCCGGTGGTGAACGTGTTGTTCCCGATCTGGTTGTCGCTCACCGTGGCGTCGAAGTTGCCGGTTGTGGTCAGGACGGTGAAGACGGCTTCCTCGCGCGTCTGGGCCGCCGCGCGGGAGAGGTCGCTGATCGCCTCTTGCATGGCTCCCAGGCGGTCGTAGCGCAGCATCTCGTCGGTGATGGCGAGGAGGGCGCCGTATTTGAAGTTCGTGATCGTCTTTTCCGGCCGCGAGTCCGGTACCCGCAGGCTGGGATACTCGACGCCCTCTCCGACGCGGGCCAGCGTGCCCATCGCCTGGTTGCTCATCCAGGTCTCGTGCTCGCGGTTGCTGGGCACGACCTGGGCGAGCTGGTCCCACTCGCTGGGGATGCCCCCGAACTCGGAGAAGAAGGCAGCCCGGAGGCCGTCCTTCAGGAGTTCGGGGAAGTCGGCGGTGCTGTTGGCCTCGCGGAGGAAGACGCCGCGCTTGAAGGCATCGTAGGCCTCGCTCAGCCGCCGGTAGCGGCCGAAGAGGTAGCCGTTGCGGCTCTCGGCGGTCAGGAGCTGCTCGAACGTCTGTGTAGTCATCTCATGCACTCCTTACCGCTGTTCCGCCTGGCCCACAAGAGCGCCCAGGAACATGGTGGGGAACAGCTCCACGATGGCGGAGCCGGTGTTGCCGGCCGTGTAGACGTGGAAGATGCGCCCCAGGGCACTGTTGGGCAACGCGCTGGGAATGCGCGCCGTCCCGGTGACGACGTTGGTCGTGTTGCCGGAAGCGCTCAGGACGAACAGCACACCGGAGATGGCCGCTGCGACGGCGGTAGCCGTCCACACTGGGCCGCGTCCCGTGGCGCCTGTCTGCCCGACTCGCCCTGAGCCCGGCAGATGCTGCCAGGCGAGGTAGCCGGCCGAGAAGTTGCCGACGGCGCTGACCACGGCGTACCCGCCGCCCACCAGCACCGGGGCAGCGGTCGCGCTGTAGCCGGAGCCCTGCGGAGTCCAGCGCGGGTGGTCCTCCATGATGTAGCCCAGCGCCGATGCCCTGGCATACGCGGTGAGCGCCGAGTCCGCTTCGACAGCGGCCACGATGGGCGCGCCGCCGGACCAGCACAGGAAATCGCCCTTGTGGGCCGTGGTGACCCCGCTCATGTTCACCGGGATCACGCCCCCCTTCCCCATAGGGAAGTCGTATGGGTTTGTGGGCACGTTCTTGCCTCCTTATTCGCTCTTGTTGGATGCTTCGGCGAGGCGCCGCTTGTACGCGTAGGCGTCCTCATCCTTCAGCGGCAGCAGCGTCACCTTGACGCCCAGCATGGCGGCAGCCTCGCGGGTCACAGCCTCGGCCTTCCGCCCGTCGTCCGGCGCGCCCTGACCTCCGCCCTTCACCTCGGCCTTGAGCATGCCCTTGTCGCGCAAGGCGCGGAGCTTGCCCAGCTCGCCTTCGATGACGGCCTTCTGCTCGTCCTCCGCCTTGCCCGCTAGCAGTGGCCGTACAGCGTCGTGCCACACCTCGGGCAAGGCCAACTCGCGCAGGAGCCGGTCGCCGCGCTCCACGCTCTCACGGGCGGTGGCCTGAGCCTCCAGTGCCGTGATGCGCTGATCTCGCGTCGCCAGTTGCTCGCGCAGGGTCTGGACCTCGGATTCCTCGCTCATCTGTGCCTCCTTCAAGGCTGTGATCTCGGCGTCACGGCGCTTGACGGCGTCCGTCTGCCGTTCGCTCTGCATCTCGCGCCGCAGCCGCTCCAAGTGCGCCGGGCTGGCCTCGCGCCACTGCTCGTAGCTCGCAGCCGCCAGGAGCGCGGCAGTTTCTTCCGACGTGCTGGCGCGGATAGCCTGGAATCCGCCACCGGCCGCCGGCGTCGTCACGATGTCAGCGGAGAAGCCGCGCGTGATGTCTTCGACGATCTGACCCTTGCGACCCTCAGCCTCGCCCTCCGCCATGCGGCCCACGGCGTTGATGCTCACGCCCACCAGGTCGCGGCCCGCCCGCTTGGCCTCACGGGCCAGCGCGCTCACGTGGGGGGCATGCATGCCGAGCAGCCGCAGGTCGGCGACAGCGCGGCCATCCTGGTCCACGCGGGCCCCCTCGTAGTAGCCGGCCAGGTCTCGCACGCTGCGCTCTGGCCTGTCGCGTTCGTCGGACTTCGACGGGTGGTCCAGGAAAGCGCGGGTGCCCTCCCAGTGCGCCACGCTGCGCGCCACGACCTCGCGGGAGTAGTAGCGACCATTCTTCGACCAGCCGGGGGCCAGCAGCACGACGTTGCGCAGCCGGTCGCCGCCCTCGGCCTCTTCGAGTTCGATGCCGGAGAGGTCGCCCGACTCGCTGAGCAGCGCGGCTGTAGGAGAAGGAGCGACAGATTGATCGCTATAGACGCAGAGCCCAGCACTCTCATAAGTGGCCCGGACTAGTTTTGGTTCCTCATCAGCGAGAATAACCTCCCCCTTCGCTGAAATCGTGTAGTGCAACCGATGAAGTCCGGTGCGGTTCGCGATACGTAGGATAACTGCGTCATCCAGCACGTCCTCGCACCATGCGCCGGAAGGGTAGACGTTCTCTTGCCTAGGGAATCGCTTGGAGACCGCGTCTTCTACTGCACGCACACGCTGGGTTATCGATTCCGACTCCCCCAATACGGCATAGATGCTCTCTCTCACGCCCTTCATGGCGGCGTGGGCGATGGCCATGGCTTTGCCCTCATCGCCCTGGTGCTGGGCCATGGCCGAGTTGAAGGCAGCAGCGAAGGCCCGGCGCTTCTTGGCGCTGGCCTTCTTCACATCGTCGGGGAGCTTGGGGTCCTCGGGACCGCTGTACGGCAAAAGACCGCCTCCTTTCGGGGGCGGTCGGGGCCGCTCAGGATGGGTGCGGCGTCTGGCGCCGCTGGACTACGTCAAAGCAGACTCTAGCACCATGACTGGCCCCTGCGCAAGCCGGGCCAGCAGCGCGGCGGCCACGACGGGCAGCGATGCCTCAGTTACCGTGGCCTCCAGGAGCTGGGCCAGGGGGACAGCGATCTCGTGATTCTCGCCATGATGGCGGGCGCGGAGCACCAGATGACCAGCGCTAATCATCGCGACCGGCAGCAGACATGGCGCCGTGGGCAATGATCCGCGCGCGGGGAGAGTCGCCTCGCAGCGCAGCGCGGTCATTCTCGCTTCGCCTGCGGTGCCTTCGTCGCCTTCGTCCCGGCGAGCCCGCCGTCCTCAGCACCGCCGATGTTCTGCTTCGCTGCCCAGTCGGCGTAGGTCTCACGCGGCCCGAGCATGGGATTCATCACGGCGGGAGCCTGGGAACAGCGGCACATCGGATGAAGGGGCGGCCGTCGCTGTCCCGAGTCGAGCTTGAACACGCGCCCGTCAAGCTTCGCGCAGTCCGGGTCCGTGCGCTTGTCCTGCGTGGCGATCCACTCCCACCCCGTGAGCACATCGCGGTTCTCGCGCATCACGGCTTCCATTCCGATGTTGCTCGTGCGGATGAGCTCCGAACGGGCGATCCGCTCCAGTTGTGCCGTAAGCCCGGTCAACCTCACCGCCCGGCGGTGGCCCACCGGGAAGCGGAAGTCGGGGCTCAGGTTCCAGCCTAGCTCCTGACTGAGCCGGTGCATCGCCTTGCCGATGGGGTCGCCCTGAGCTTGGCTCGTAGCCACGGCGCGCCGCATGCGGCGGATGAAGTCCTGCCGCGCATCACCAAAGCGCATGAACCACGTCGACCCCTCGTACGGCGCGTTGATCGCGGCGGCCACGGCCTCCTGGGGCACTGGCCCATAGCGTAGGCTCTCGGGCGCCACCAGGTTCGCCATGACCCAGGCGCGACCATAGTAGCCGGCGCGGTAGGCTCGCTCGGCCTGACTGCGCAGGAAGGGCTCGCTGCTGTTGAGGATGCGTTGAGCACCGGCGTCTAGCTCGGCCAGCAGCCAGTCGTTGCGAGCCATGGCGCCGGCGTCGGTGAGCTGCCAGCGTCCGTCGGGCCCGGCTGCCGCGAAGGCCCGGACGATGGCCTGAGCCATGGGCTGCGCTCCGATGGCGGTTCGGGCGTAGAGCCCGCGCACCGCCTCTAGCTCCAGGCCGAACAGGCGACCACGCAGCCACTGCTCCAGTTGCAGGAGGCGAAGGCGGGCCCGGACCTCTGGTGGCGTCGCCTCACGGAGGGGGCTAGCGGCGCCGCCCAGGTGATGCCTCCACCAGCGGGACCTCCTGGCTCACCGGCGCCGTCACTGACCCATCGGGCCGCAGGTCGGCCGCAGCGAACGCTGCATGGCAGTTGACGCACTCGTACACCACCCGGACGCGCGACTCGCTCGCGTCCAGGCCCAGCGAGACCACCTCACGGCGCTCAAAGTAGAGTGCTCGACAGTTAGGGCACCTCAGCATTGTTCGGCTCCTCCTCTGGCTCCTCTTCTGGCTCGCCCTCATCCTCGGGCGGCGCGCCATACGTCGGCGGCAGCTCCTGCCGCTCGGCAGACATGTACTTCTGCTCCTGCTCCCAGTCGTAGCCGGCGCGCTGCGAGGCCGTGCGAGTGCTCACCCAGCCATTGGCCGCGTGGATCGCCAACGCCTCCGCCAGGTTCTTCGGGTCATCTTCGACGATGTCTGGCAGAGTCACGTCGAACGCGTCGCAGATGCGCACCTGCTCGCTCGTTGGCTGGCCGTCGTCGTCCACGGCATCAACCATCTTGTCCAGGTCCCCCAGCGTGGCCAACAGAACGGCCTCGTAGATCGGGCGCCAGACCTGCTTCGTGTAGATGTCCTGATAATCCGCAAACGACTTGAGGGCCGGGAGCTGCTGGCTCTTGGTTGTGGCCAAGTTGCTGTTCTCGCCATCGGCCATCATGTATTCGGGCAGGCCGAGGCCCACGATGGACATGAGCTTGATCTGGCGCCCGTCCTCGCTCGCGTCTCTGGCTCCGACGTCCTGGTCCAGCTTGGTCAGCGTCTCGCGGTCGCTAGTGACGAGGATGCTGTTGGGCTCCGGTGGCCGTCGGAAGCGGGAGCGTATCGCCGCGATCTGAGACGGGCCGGCACCCTGAGCCTGGAGGTGGTACAGCACGCCCAGATATCGGTTGATGCGTGCTCGGTTCTCAAGCCACTGCTTGTGGGCCGTGAGCCACGGGAGAATGGCAAACAACTCGGGCCGGCCTCGCACCTCGTAGGCCAGCGAGTTGATGGCACAGTGCACGATCTCATCCGCGTCGATGCGCTGGCTCGTACCCGTAGTGTGGACGGGCGAGGTAGGCGCCCCCGAGCCAGTCTCTGGCACGATCCAATAGGCCACGACCTCCGTGCGGTCCTCAGGCTCCGTCTCGACTGCCTCCACGAGCCATGGCTTCAGGGGCAGCACGCGCACGTCGGCGAACTCATCCTGGAGGCCGTTGCTAAACCGCCGCAGGAACAACTCGCCGTCGACCAGGAGCTGGTCGAATAGCTGCTTCTCCCAGCGCTCTACGTGCTGGCGGTGTTGCCGGCGCCACGCCTCGATGATGTTCTCGACCACCGGGGAGCGGTAGGCGAGCTGGACCCCCTGGCCCACGACGAAACGGCGGATGAGGCCCACGCCTTGCTTCGCTAGCGGGTTGCGCTCCCACGCCTGGTGAGCGCGTAGGAGTTGCTCCCGCCGCTCGACGTAGGACCACTCCTGGGGCTCGTTGGCTTGGCTCTGTGGGCGCCCCAGCCGTTCGGCATCGCGGCGCGAGTAGGGGGTGCCGAACTCGCTGGGGAAGTCGATGTCCTGCTCGGCCAGCGCACCCTCCAGAAGCTCGGCCAGTGGGTCAGGGCCGGCGAGGCGCCGTAGCCAGTCACGCCAGGACATCACATGCAGCCCTCAGGATCAAGGGGCACGAACCGGCAACTGAGGCACTTCTTCTGCGGCAACCTGGGGTTGCAGAAGAACCCACACCCACACCGCTCGCAGGTCAGTAGCAGGAGCTGCATCGTCAGAACTCCCCCGCGTCATCGGGGCGCCAGCGCCCGGAGTCGCGTACCTGCCAGCCCTGCTCGTCACGCCGCACGAAGTCCGGCTTCGGTGGCCTGTGGTCGGTGCCCTCGTAAGGCTGCTCGGGGTAGATCATCTCGCCGGGGAACTCAGGTTCGGGCATCAGTACGCGCTCCGGCTGTACTCGAACGGCTCCGGCTCGTACATCTCGGCGTCCAGGCTCCCGGCGCCCTCGCTCAACTCAGTCAGAGCATACACCAGGGCGTCGACCATGTCATCATGATCGTCGTTGGTCTTCGACAGGTCCAGGGCCCCGAACGTGCACATCTGTTCCTCGGCCCGCTCCATCGCGGTACCCACGTGGTGGACGCGCCCCTGCTCGTACAGCGCCGCGATAGGCTCGGCCCGGACCTTTTTGCCGCGTGAGGCGTGGATCGTCTTCAGGGCGATATCCTGCCGCACGGTGCGGATGTTGCTCTCGACCATCTCGCCGCCGTTGTTGATCTCGCCCACCATCCGGTCAGCCTGATACTGGTCATACAGGTCCACCGCAAGCCGGGCCCAGCCTAGCGGACTCCGGCGGTAGCCCTCGATGTGCAGGGCGTAGTAGTCGCCGTTGCTGCCCAGAGCTGCCACTGCGATGCCGGTCTCGTCAGATTCCGGGCCGTGGGTTGTTGCCGGGTCGACGGCCGCGACAACGCGGACAAGGGTGATCTGGGCAGGCACCGCCGGGACGCGGTGCTCGTCTATCATGGCGCGATTCCACAGCGCCCCCTCCAGCTCCTCGATGTCCTGGCCCAGCAGCTCCTGGCGCTCCAGACGGGTGCCGGCGTAGCGGCGCACGAGGCGCGCGGCCACGCGGGGCGACAGGTACGGGTTCTGGTACATGGTCCCGTAGGAGACGGCCGTGCTGGGCAACTTCTCCAGTTCGCGCAGGAACTTGCGCGCCTTGGGCGTCGTGGTAGCGATGGCTACCGGGCGCTCGCCGACGCGGACGCCGAACTGGGCTTGATCCCAGGACTCGACATTCCACAGCGCCAGCTCGTCAGCCCAGAGGAGAGTCCACTGCGGCCCATTCCAGCGGTCCGGCTCCTCGCTGCCCAGGAACTTCACATAGCCGCCATCCCTGTGGCGCGCCTCGCCCATGGAACGGTTGTACAGACTGAACTCGTCACGGTGCAGGGTGATGAGACCTGACTCGCCCTCAGCGCACACGTCACGCGCGTCGGGGAAGGTCGGAGCACCGACGCCAACGCGGGCCTTGGCCCCGAGGCTGCGCAGGTGCGCCATGACGTACTCAACGCCGGCGCGAGTCTTGCCGCTGCCACGGCCACCCTTGATGAGCCAGAGGTCCCAGTCCCAGTCGGGCGGCGCGAAATGAGGGAGCGGCTGGTAGGCTGTGTGTTTCTGCCGCCAGAGGCGCACGCGAGCGACCTCGACGGCGCGGGCCTCAGGTGTGGCCAAGTGTTGGGACGACATCCGGGTCTATCAAGTCTACCAGAACTGCGCGTGATCCCCGTGGACCCGAGCCTGCCGGCCCTAGATGTGCCCGGTGCCCCTCCCAGCAATAGCGCCAGCCAGGGCGACATCCCCAGCACGGTGCCTGCTCCTCTGGCAGCGGCGCATGAGCGGCGTAAGAGATGCGTTTCGAGCAGCGCCGTCGAAGCGCGGCGCGAGCCTCAGGGCTTGTGGTCATGCTATGATCAGCACCAATGAGAGACGCACTCGCGCCCTGACCGCCCGCACCGGCGACGACGGCCGGGGGCAGATCATCCGGGACGCCCGGAACTCACAGCCAGCAACGGAAACGGAGCTGCGCTAACTGCGTCCAACAGAAACGCGAGTCGCGGGTTGCAAGCCCCGCCATGGGGGGCCTCAGACCCATATCGCTCCACAGTAGATACATCGCCCCGTGTTGTCAGGATCCTCGTGGCCGTCCCATTCGCAGACGTGATTCCGTAGACCGAACGGGGGATCGTCATCTAAAGCCTGCTCGGGGCTAGCGTCGCCCACTCCTCTCGACGGGAGCCCCCTCACGTACAGATAGAGATTCCGCCATATCTTCTGGCGCGTCGTTGCAGAGAAGCCCCCTCCCACCGCCTGTGCAACTACCCGCCTCACCGTTGCCCCTCCTTGAGCACGACCAGGGCCTCGCGCATCACGTCCTCGACGCTCATGCCCGTCTCGCGTGCGGCGCGTTCGGCTTCCTGGCGTAGCAGGTCCTCGTCGATGTGCTCCTGGCGCCGTGATCCGGGGGCCGGGTAGAGGCCGAGCAACTTCGCGCGTTCGGCCAGGATGGCGCGGGCCTCAGCACTGGCGGCCAGGTCGCTGGGAATGATGACCTTGCCATCCGGGCCTGTGAGTCCCACCGCCTTGACCCAGCAGGCTACCAGGAGCCGGTCCAACCGCTGTAGGTTCATGGACAGCTCGCCCGCCACGTTCGCGCGGAGGTTTGCCTGTATGGCCGCTTGCACCGCCTCGAAGGCACCGTTACGCGCTCTATAGCCGAGCTTGGTTGCGATTTCCGGGTAGCCGACGCCAGCCATAGCGAGGGCGAGCGCCTGAGCCTGGCGCTGTTTGGCCAGCAGGCGCCGGGGGCTGGTCGTGGACTCGCCGGGGCGGGCCATCAGAGCATCACCGCCCGCAGCAATCGCGATAGCGCCTGCCACGCGTGCGCGAGGCTGACCAAGCCTCCCGCGATCTCGCAACTCGGAGGGGGCTCCGTCGGTGGAGGGGGTGGTGCCCTCAGCAGCCTGTAGCACGGCTCACAGTAGCGATTGCGGCTGGCGGGCGCCAGTGCGCGGCTCTGACCGCAACGCCGACATGCCCCCCAGCGCCTCATGCCGTCATTGTACTCCGTGCCCGCCACGCCTGCCGCGCCATTTCCAGGCACCGCGCGCACCGCGCCCGCCCTGGGGCCCGCTCGGCACCGCAGCCCAGGCAGCGCGCTTCACGCCGCCAACGGGCCCGTTTGGCGCGGGCAGCCGCAGCGGCGCGGTCCCCGCACGTGGCGCAGGTGCGCCGGCCTGGGCGGGCCTGGGCGAGGCACCGGCGGCACTCGCTCACTCGCAGCCCCCGTGTTTCTCCCAGCAGCTCGGGCAGTACTCCCGACGGCAACCCGAGCAGGTGTACGCGGATACGTGCGCCCGGCAGGTATCGCATATGAGCGGCGGCCCTGATACCCGAAGGCTCGCCCCGCACAGGTAGTCCCCCTCGTAGTACTGGTGCCCGTCCACCACTCGGCCGATGGCGCCCACGGCGTAGACCTGCCCGGCCTGAGCGATGCTCAGGCCCAGGAGCAGGACTCGCTCGGCCCTGCTCATGCACATGGGGCAGGTGATGCCCTGTAGCGCCCACCCGATTACGCCGGTCATCGTCTCGGCTCCTCCCAATTGTTCTTGGCCAGGTCGCGCAACGCTACGCCGGCCAGCCACAGCATGAGCCCGGCCAGGGTGAGCGCGCCCAGCAGCGCCCACTCGGGCGACTGGAGCCAGGGGATCAGCCAGCCCGTCATGCGATCGTTACCCTAACGACGAGCGGCGGGCTCCCGCACTCGGCGCGGTGAGCCGGGTGCTCCATCGCATCCGACAGCGCGCGTAGGCCGTTACCTCGTAGGGCGGGATCAGCCCACGCTTCGATGCGGCGAGCTACCGCCTCCGCTGTGCCAGTCAGCGATACGCCGCCATGCTCCCACAGTATCCTCGTGTCCATCATCATCTCTACTCCTCCTACGCCTGCCGGGTTGCCCCGGCCTCGGCGTCCTCTGCGTCCAACTGCTGCTCCGCCAACTCGGCAGCCTCCCGCGCTGTCCGTCGCGGGTCCTCTGAGTAATCTGGCGTGACCTCCTCACAGTAGAGAGACCATGCCCTACTATGCACGTCATCGGCGAGTTGCATTCGGTCCAGCCACTCTCCGACCAGGTAGTCATGTTCGCTCGCGATCGCCGTCATCGTCTCTCTCCTGCTACGCCTGCCGGGTTGGTTTCCTGGTTTCGGGGACTCGTGCGGGTCCTCATGGTTCTCTCTCCTCTCCTGTCTCTAGTAGTAGACTACCACGCCTAGTAGCGCGTGTCAAGTAGGTTGTGGCACGAGTTACAGGGCACCCGCGAAATCTTTATCTGGCGTTCTAGTCCTGTGCTAGCGCCCCCGCCTGCCCCGGACGCCGGCCAGGAAAACGCGCCGGGCTGGGGCTTTGATTCGCCTCGCGCCATTGCCAGACCTTCGCGCCGTCACTGATGCCGCACAGAACAACGCCAGCACACTCATAGCTCCCTCTCCGCCGCGCTCAGCTCGCCCCGGTCGTTGTAGGGCGCGCCATAGCCGCGCGGCAGCCGGAGCGCACCACAGCACCGCACGCAGCGCGGGCGACCCATCCGGCTGAGCACGCCCGGCATGGCGAAGCGCCCCCGCGCGCCGCAGACAGCGATGCCATCGCCCCAGATGCGCTCGCCGCCCTTCCACTCAATCTCCGCGATCCGATGCAGCACGCGCCACGACGGCAGCACGAGCCACCGTTCGTGCCATTGAGCAAGGGCAAGGGGCGCTCTCACGCCAGCCACTCAGCGACCCGGCCAGACGTCCAGTCCGATGGGTACACGACGCGCCACCCGATGCCCGCCTCCCGCAGCGCAGCGCCCCAGGCGGCCTGCTCCGGCGTCACGCTGCCGCGCGCGCTCTTCAACTCCATCGCCAGCGCGAGGTTGCCCCTCACGAGAAATACGTCGGGCCACCCGACGCCGTCGCCTGCTGCCTGCGTCCGCCACGTCTCGACGCCACGCTTACGGACGCGGGCCGGCAGAGGGTGATAGGTCCTCCACCCACGCACAGCAGCCAGCTCCAGGATGGCCGCCAGCAGCTCGGCTTCGCTCAATTCCGCTGTGCCCTCTCTGCGTCCCGCCCCCGGCGCACGATAGCCAGCCCCTCCTCGGCCAGGCGTGTCATCGCAGCGTCAAACGCGCGGACCAGCTCCGCCTGCTCCACGGCGGGGAGACATCGGATGCCGGCTATCACGGCCCTCACCCCTTCCACCCGCAGCTCATCGTCGGTCATCCTGGCCCATCCAGCCACATGCCCAGGGCGTCCGCGCTACCCCGCAACGACGCGAGCGCGTCCAGCAGGTCGTCGCGCTCATCCTCGTCGCTCCACTCGGGTTCGGGCTCGGCCTGCGCCTCCTCCCACAGCGCCTGCATCTTACGCCGACATGCCGCCACATCCCGCACCAGCCGCTCCCGCAGCGTCGCCTCATGGCCGCACGCCTCGGCGATCTGCGCCCGCAGCGTGTCCACGCTCCAGTCGTGGCGCGCTGCCGCCTCGACCCACACGTCATGGGCGGTCCGTAGCTCGCTGCCGTTGACGATCTCCTTCCACCAGCGTGGCGGGTTGATCGGCGCATCAGCCTTCGCCGCCAGCTCGTAGTGCCACCACGAGATCGGCGGGGGCAGGCTCTCGCGGTGCATCGGCGGGAAGCGCCGGCTCGTCAGCCACAACCGCCGCACCCAGGACCCCGAGCACCCAACCTGCGACGCCACGTGGCGCGCCGCGCGGGGCTCCAGGCGCCGCGGCCGCCAGGCTGCGAGGATGTCCCCCTGCGCCCACAGGTTCTCGACGCCAGCCTCCCGCAGCTCCATGAGCGCAGAGACGACCACCTCGATGTCGGCCACGACCTCGGGGTCTCGGGTTCTGGTACGCGGCTGATGCCTCAGGTCGGTGATCTGGCCATTGAGTCGGTCGATTGGCACGTCCCTCTCGTACTGGACGCCTGCCTCGTCCAGCATGCCAGCGACCTTGTCCGCGAACTCCCGATGGGTTGTCATTCCCTCTTCTCCTCTCCTACCACCATTTTGCCGATGTCAGCAATATGGTCTCCGGGTGCGGGGTGACATGTCTGACACACACGCTCCGCCGGCCACGGCGCCGGGCGCTCCCAGTACACGGTGCCGCCGCAGGTCGGGCAAGCATCCGTCTGCCCCCCTACTCGCCCGCCCACGAAGGCCGCCGAGAGCTTGTAGAACCGCACCCTGTCCAGATGTCGCCGCCGCGCCGCTCTCGCCGCCGCCGTCTCGTCCTTCGGTGCGTTGTAGACCCATCGCCCGCAGGCTACGCAGTAAACGCATTGCTGCCCGGCCTTCGGCTCGATCCTGCCCTCCCAACCGCCGCAGACTGGGCAGGCTTGACGCATCGGGTACGGCTCAGCCATCAAAACGCGCCTGGGCCCATGCCCTTGCGGTAGGCGCTCCTGATCGTCCGCTCTACTTCCCCCCAGTCCTGGTCGCCCTGCGCGTAGTCCTGCTCCCACCGCAGCGCCATGTAGCGCAGCGCCAAGCCGAGCGGCATCTGGGCCTGCCGCAGCATGTGGGCCTCGACGTAGGCGCTCTTGTTCCGCTCCTCCAAGGGCACCTCGGGGCGCCACGGTGAGGGGAAGCCCGCCGATACGGCGCTGCCCTCGTCCTTGATCCCCACCTTGTCGCAGAGCCACTTCCATGCCGTCGCGATGCTGGGCGATGGGTACGGCGCCCCACGGCCAATCAGCTCGTACCCCGGCGTCGGCGGCGCCGCGACCTGGGTCCCCTCTGCCTTCAGTTCGATCTGAACCGTTCTCCCCTCCCATTGGATCGTGAAGGCCCGCGATGGCGAGAGTTGTGCCACCTCCTGGACATAGACGTGGGCTCGCTTGCGGATGGTGCGGACGGAGCGCGGCCCGTCCCTACCCAGCAGCGCCAGCACCTTGCCGCCGAGGCCCACGTCGTCGATGTCGATGGCAGCGAGGCCGCCGCTCGGGTGACCTAGTACTACCCCAAGGCCGGCAGCACCATCCCATGGTAGTGCCGCGATGACGTCGGCGGTTGCTACCAGGGTGGGCCAGTTAGCGACGATGGGGCGCTTCGGGAGGCCGGCGCTGTCCAGGGTTAGGGGCATGGGGCACCATCCACGTTGTACCAGGATAGACGCTGATCCTCGGAGGTCCATCTCTTTACTACTCCCCGGTCAGCTTCCAAGCCGCAACCCCCCTATAATAGGGGGGTGTGTTGCGTTGCGTTGTTGCGTGACCCATGGCGCAACAGTTGCGCAACAACGCAACGTGTGTTGCGTCCATCATTCGGCCATCAAGAGCATGACGTAATCGTCCTTGACCGCCACCATGGCAGCCCGTTCTAGCCGCCGTACTACCTCGCGCAGAGTGTGAGCGGGGATGCTGGTATCGAGTTGGAGGTCCTTCCTGGTCATACGACCGCCTCCATCTCGTAGGCTGGCGAGCACGCGGTCCTTCTGGCGGAGATGCTCCCTGAACTCCTGGAGCCTGCTCGCATCCTGCCAGCGAATGAAGATCGACTCGGGCGTGAAACTAACCTTGAGGCCGAAGGGTTTCTGTAGCGGTCCTCGGTTGACCTTGCGGTGAATCAGGGCAAGGTTCAACGTGCCATCGTCGTCACGGTCTCCGGCCTTAGCGAACCAGACAGACCGCATGGTGTTCTCCCAGAAAATCGATCCGAAAACGCCTTCGCTATCGTGCTTGGCGTGATGGGCCAGGTTCAGGGAGCTCCGGATGCCGGTCGAGATCAGTGCACGGTAGTACATGGTCGCCGTGTCTGCCTTCTCGGGGTCCGCGCCGCAGGCTAACGCCACGGAGTCGTTGACCATGTAGCGCACACCGTCACGGGCGATCAGGCGAGCGATCGCATCGGCCGTAGCGTAGAGAGGCCCCCCCATGTGCTTGTAGACGATTGGCGCCGGGTCATGCTCGCACCCGGCGCAGAGCATCGCCAGGCGCTCGCGGTGGATATCCTCAGTCGGCTCCTCCCAGTCGGCATAGATTCCCGGACCAGGTTCGCCCAGGACGGGGAGTCCTAGATGCTCAACCCCGGTTGTCAGGCTGACCAAACTTGCCAACGCAACGAGGCTCTTCCCTGTGCCGCCTCGTGCGTACAAGATGGTATGGTCTCCCTCTCGAAGTAGCGGGGGCATGAGATACCCCGGTGCCTCGCTCGGCGGCTTCGGTGTAAGGGGGATTGCGGGATCTCCCTCTTCCACCGATTGCCGCACCGTGCGGCAGGCCTTCTCCAGTAGTGGGTACCAGTCGGTTTCGCCAACGCGGTCCTTGCACGCCTTGACCGCATCGGATTTCGATCGGCTTCCTGTAAGTACGATCTTCCCCTCGTACAGTTCCCCGTCTGGTCGGCCGGGGAACCCATGTAGAGAGACATTGAGCAACCCGCTCAGGTCGTCCCGCGAGTCGTGCAGGCGGGAGAAACGGAACATGACCCCCGGCCATGAGGCGATGTAGTCGGGGCCTTCGCGCGTGAGTTCTGGCGGGTCCACTGGCTACAGCCGAGCCACCAGCCGGCGGGCCTCGCGCACCTTCCCCGACGCCGCCGCGGCCAGCGCGCTCACCCGCTCCAGCGGATGCAGAGCCACCAACGCGGCCTCAAGGAGGCGCTCGATCTGCTCCTGGCGCTCGAGCCGCGCCGTGGGGTTGACCGTTCCCATTCTCGTGCCCTCCTCTCATAGTTCCGGCGGAAGCATTTGGCCCAGACCTCCCAACACCTCGGGCAGAGCCATTGAGCGTTCCCTCGGTGCTTCCATCGGTCTCTCTGACAACAGATACACGGGCCGTGTTGGTCCGCTCGCCAGTACCGTTCCATGCTGACTCGATACAGCACCCCATCCATCTCCGCGCACGCCGTGGCGTAGACAGGCCAAGGGCCCCTCCCACGTAAGACACTACGCCGCACCATCGGGCTCGGCAACCGGGGCCACGTACCGATGCCTCCGGCACAACTCCACGATTCGGCAGCCCAGCGAGCCATCGATGAACAACTCTACGACAACGCAGCAGCCGCACTGCCGCCGCGTGAACTGGGTTGACCAGACGGGCTTAGCTGGCACCGGACACCTCGGCAGCATCGATTGTTATCATGCCGTAATCTCCGGGGCCAGCCGCACACGCCAGCGGGGCAGAAAGGCCACGCGTGATGGATTCGTGCGCTCGATGCATACTTGGAACTCCGCCCACCTGAGAGGGTCATCTGATAAGACCTGACCTGGCAGCACAGGCCGACTCGCCCGGTCCCATGTGAGCACGCGGTCCCCACGCTCGTAGCGCGGCTTCGAGGGCAGCGCGGCGAACTCTGCGCGGGTCATGGCACCGCTTGCCCGCCAGGCTTCGCGCTGACAGGCTCACAGAGGATACAGACGAGTTGTGGTGTTGCGGGCACCGCCTCCAGAGCGTCGAGCAGCCGCGTCAGCCGCTCCGGGCTCGCCCATGCGATCAGCCGGGCACAGGCCTCGGCGCCGCCGTAGAACTCGCTGGCGTGGACCCCGTCCGTCGTTACCCACCAGTCCTGCTCCGGCCATCCGGTCTGCGCCGTCACTGCGATGGGCCAGTTGCGCATGGGATCCTGGTCGCCCCGAACAGCCAGCCAGTTGCAGCGCACCACCTCCTCCAGCAACGCGCGGCCCTCAGCGATCTCATCTGGTGACACGTCGGTCATGGCGTCGCCTCCTCCCGCTGCGGCCAGCACCGGCGACAGCGTGGCCAGTCCTCGGGCGGCTTGAGTCTCCAGGTGTATTCGTACAGACGACCACAGCCGGTCAGTGCAAACAGCATGCTAGTGGGACTGTCTGAAGCACTCCGATGAACCGTCGGGCCGCGACCCGGCTTCAGTCTGCTGCCCGTGGGGGTCCGTAGTGCCACGTCGGTCATGGCGTCATCACCCGTTCTGGCTTTCTGGCGCCCTCCCGCCACGCCAGCCACCGGGTCGCGAGCTGGCGCAGCCCACAGGCGGCGGGCGAGCGGGTGCCCGCGTAGGCTTTTCTAGCCCGGTACATGCTAACGAGATGCTGCCGCCCCTCCGGGATGGCGATCCACACGAAGGCGAAGTGGCGGTTGAGCGGTAAGAGCGCCCATGCCGCGGCCGCCTCGCAGCGCAGGCAGTGCTCCCCACGGGCGCTGATGCTGCTCATGGCGCCACCAGCCCGGCCGCAGCGAGCATCTCGGCAAGGTGCTCCCGCCGCCGGTCCCTGGCGGCGGCCCTGGCGGCGGCCCTGGCGGCGTCCCAGGCGGCGTCCCAGGCGGCGGCCCTGGCGGCGGCCCTGGCGGCGGCCCTGGCGGCGTCCCTGGCGGCGGCCCTGGCGGCGGCCCTGGCGGCGTCCCAGGCGGCGGCCCTGGCGGCGGCCCTGGCGGCGGCCCTGGCGGCGTCACGCTCTTGCTCGCTCGCCTCACCGGCCAGCCAGCGCCGTTTCGTCGCGATGGCGGCCCACGAGCGCGCGTCCGGCTCTCGCCCGGCTTCCCTCTCGCGGAGCAACGCCTGCTCGGCGCACCAGCAGGCAAACTCGTGCAACTCGCGCGTCACGTCACGCGCGGCCACGAGCCTCCGCCGAGCCGAGACTCCCTTGGTGTCATCATGCGGGCCGTCATCCACGTCCACGATGCAGGCCACCGGCCCCGTCGCATACTGGAGGGCGTCGAGCCATGATGGTGAGTGGTGGTAGCCTCGCTCGCAGAGCACCAGCGGCCCCGCGATGGTCCGCTCCTCGCCCACGGTCCAGGGCGGCTCATCACCCGAGCCTGTAGTCATGTCCGCCCGCAGAAAATGGTAGGCGATCATGCAACCACCCCCTCCAGCAGCGTCGCATGCTCCCGCGCGCTGGCCTCCCGCTCGTACAGCGCGTGGACGTGCTCCAGGGCAGCCGCGCTGTCCCATGACCACACCTCCCAGAGGCCCGTGCCAGGGCGAAACCGCACCAGCACCGGCAGGCCCAGCGCGTGCTCCTCGGGCACCGGATCGCGGCTCATGTGGGCACCTCCTCGAGGGCCGGCCGCGCGTTGTGCTTCGACAGCTCGCCGCTGCGTGCCCCGATGCGACGGCGCCGCTCGGCCTTCTCCGCCGTGCTCAGGTTCGGGTCGGCCTCGATCTCGCGCTTCGCCTCCAGCAGCTCGTCCTGGGTCAGGCAGGCCTTGGTCCGCTCGGCGTAGTAGAGCAGCCGCCCCTCATGGTCGTCGTCCGTGGCAGCCACGGGTCCCGGCGCCTCCGCCAAGGGCTCGGTCGTGGCCTGGGCAGGCACCTCTTCGCTCGGGCGTGCCCTGGGCGCGCAATCGGGATGGTTGAGCGCCCCGACTGTCCAGCCCTCCGGCGGAACGATGGGCAGGTTGCACGTCGCACATCGGGCCTCGCTGGGGTCTGGCCCGACGACCTCGCCCTCAGCGTCCCACGCCTCCGGGGGCAACTCATCAATCAGCGCCGGCGTCATGCCCCGCACCTTGAATCCCGCCTTGCGGTAGGCCTGAATCTGCGCCCGCTTCTCGGCCATGCGGAAGGCGTAGGTTTTCGTTGTCGGGTCGAAGCTCCTGCCGTCGCGCGTCCGCCGTTCCTGGCGCTCCGCTGCCCGCACGACGCCGAAGGCGGTGCTAGGCACTCGCTGGCCCTTGATGTGGACCCGGACGCCGACCACCATGTCACCCGTCTGGGCCTCGATCATCCGCAGATCGTCCGTAGTCGGGGCGAAGGTCTCCTCACCGTCGTAGATGCCCGACTCGCGTACCTTGCGGTACCATCCGTCAATCTCGATGTAGAGCTGGCCCTCGTAGATCGTGATCTCTCGGAACAGCGGGTCAAGGCGCAACTCGACGGCCACCTCCGCGAGCATCTGCCGTTGTGCTGGGCTCAGGTCCTTCGCGAACCGGATAAGCCCGCGCTGCTCGGCTCCCGAGATGCGCTCCAGCATCCGGTCCGGCTGCCATACCGTTACGTCCGTGATCGGCTCCATTCCTACCTCTCCCTCCGCGAACCGCTTCAGGTCGCGGATTTTCGATTCTGCAAAAGCGAGCTTCCCCGCCCGCCAGGACTCCGGCGACGGGTCCCCGTAGTACCCACCGGCCCGTGGCCCGAACGCACCGCGCATCATTGCCTCGGCGTCGCGCAGGTCCTGGCGCAGGTCGTCGTCCGTCATGGCAGCGTGCCGCTCCATGTCGCGCTGCGTCAACTCGATCTGCTCCAGCGCTCGCCGCACGGGATTGCTGACACCCCGGCGCCTCACGTGGCGCTGCGGTGGCTCCCATCCCTCCAGCCGCTCGACGAGCACGCCGGCGCGCCCGTAGGCGTGGTTCCATGCGCCCTGGGGGTCGCTCATGATCCACAACCTCCGCCGATAATCGCCTGGACGAACCACCATGCCGCCACGATGCCGACAATGGCTAGCAATGTCGCTACGATGCCCCCCACGCATCCGCAGGCGAGGCCGCCCGTATCGTCGTCGCTCATGCGCTCGTCTCCTCCCTCTCGTCTCGCTGCGCCTCGGCCCAGCGCTCCAGCAGCCAGGCGTCGAGGCTCGGGTCAGTGGCGGGCCACTCGCCCGGCGGCAATGGCGCATGGGAGCATCGGCCAGGCCGATCCCCCCTTTTGTCCCAACCCTGCCACTCAACGTATGGAGGGTTGTCCACGCTCATGGCCCTTCCTCGCGCTGCCGTTCCCAGCGCTCCAGCGCCGCGTGCTCCCGGTCGCCATCGGCGAGGTCGTCGCACCGGCACGGCGCCGCCTCGGGCAGCACCAGCATGGGCAGATCGTCTTCGTCCCACCACCCGGCTGCCATGCACTCTTGGCAGAAACGCGGCAGGTTCGACGGTAACTCTAGGAGGCTGTCCCCTAACAGCGGCCAGGCCAACACGCGACCGCAGTTCTCGGCGCGGCACACCGTACTCCGGTCATCGTGCTGCGGGCAGCGGGCGTCGTGCGTCACGCCGGCGATCTCAGGCTCGTTGCCCGTCACGCCGGGCGGGTAGTTCCAGTTGAAGTTGCTCACGGCTTCGCCTCGCGCCACTTCACGCTCTGGCACCGGGGGCACCGGACCGGCTCCGGTACACGCGGCAGCCAACGGGCCCCGCAACGTTGGCACTTCTTGGGCGGGTAGCCGATCTGCATCGTCTTGTCCTCCTCTACTACCTACATGGTAGTATAGGGCGCTCCCGTGGCCATGTCAATACCCCTGGCCACCAATGTCGCCCCGGCTACGATACTGCGGCGGGTTACGCGCGGTAAGCGGCTGGCACGTCGGCCAGGGCGCGGAGGAGCTGGGCGCCGATGTAGCGCGTGTAGGCAGGGGGGATGGCCTGTGTCAACTCGGCTTCCGTCATCCAGTCGATACCCATGGCACGTTCCTGTTCTCCTCTCTGCCTACGCCCTTGAGCACGGCGAGCGTTGGACCCGCCATGTACGGTGACCGGGTGCCCGATATGCGCACAGCCTGCGCCGGACAGCGCCCAGAATCCCACCGTCTCAAACCAACGATGCCGCCAGACACGCAAGCCAAACATGGAACCGCAGAGTAGCACCGGGTTGTTCAACCACCTGCGAGCCCCGTCAACGTTCTCGATCACATACGCTTTCCCCGTCGCCTGCAAAGCGGATCGTGTTACCGGAATCAGGTTCGGGTGCTTCGCCCTAGCTGCCAATGGAGTGATCTCACTAGCGAACTGGCATGGTGGGCTGGCGTGGATCGCGTCGTACTCGCCACCATGCTCGGCCAGGTACTCCAATGCGTCGGCCTGAACGAATGCGTCGCCGCAGTAGTGCGGCTGGGGCCGGTTATCGACGCCCGTGACGTGGAAGCCCGCCTGCTGGTAGCCACGTGCCGCGCCACCTGCCCCTGAATACAAATCAAGCAGTTTCATTACCCAAGCCCGGAACACAGGATGCAGCAGCAGTGCGGCTCGAAGCGCCCCAGTGCCTGCTGGCAGCGGATGCCGGGATTGGCCACCGGGTCAGTACCACACCGGCGCACCATGCCCAGCGGCCAGAGCACGGCGCCGGCCAGGGCGTGGAGCAGGATGGCGCGCAGGAGCCTCATTCTCGTCGCCGACGGCGCTGGGCGAGTTCGCGGCTCGTGACCGATACCGCACCCAGGAGCAGGGCATGCTCGCGCTTGTTGGCCGTGATGTCGTAGTGGTCGCCCTGGAACCAAGCCCTCCGAATGCCCAGGCGATGGGCGAACTCATGCAGCTCGTCTAGGCTCAGGTCGCTGACTAGGTGGCACCAGTAGCGGCGCCGCCAGAACCACAGCGGCGAATCGACGAGGATCATGGCGCACAGCCAGACCAGGGCGCCCAGCCGCTCGCGGTCCATATCTCCACCGCCAGCGCCGTCTGCTTCGCCGGGTCGGCGTGCATCTCCTCCCACGTCCAGCCGCGTCGTAGTGCCTTCGCCTCGTGGCTGGCCCGGTGCAACTGCCAGGCGCCCCAGTACTCGCCGTCCTCGCTCACGACGTCCCAGCGGCCTCTCGACTCGCACCAGATCACATCCTGTGCTGCTTCCATGCCCGGCGGCACCACGATCACGACGACCTCGGGCGGCGGCTCGGCCCCGGCAGCGGCGGCGCAGTGCCCCAGGAGCCCCAGCAGCACGGCGGTGACGCCGGCGCGGACGGGAAGGGGCGCCATCAGGGCTCCCTCTCCCAAACCCCCTCCGGTCGTTGGATGACATGGGGCCTGGGCAGGGCTGATGGACTTCGGCTTCTACGAGCATTCGCGGTTCGAACTGGAGCGCTGCTGGTGGCCGGGGTTTGGCCTACACACGTAGGGCAATAGTCATCGTCCCCCTCGCTGACCCAATCGTCGAATTCGTCGACTGTGTTCTCTTCTTGCAGGCCACAATCGGAGCAGAGTACGTAGTAGACCTGCTCATTCCACCGCATCAGCCCGGCCCCACCACCAACCACGGGCGGACCGCCCGGAACGCGGCATCCGCGCAACGAGAACAGAGCAGCTTACCGCCATATGCCCAGCTCCGCCCCAGGAATTGTGGGTTGTCACTCATAGCGCCGCAGCCATCGCATTTGCCAGCCATCAGCCTTGCCCCACCAGCGCGCGGGCCGTGAGAACGGCCGTCTTAGAGACGATGTAGTCGTCCTGGGTCAATACGGTGGTGGCATATCTTCCCTCTACTGCTGTGGCCACGACGCGGGCGATCTCCCGCAGGCCAGCTAACTGCTGCCCAGCGGTAGCCGCTCCCTCTAACAGGGCGTCCCGCTCCTCCCGCAGCGCCTTGACCTGTGCCACGAGCCACGCCAGGGCGATATGCACCTGTCTGTCGAACTCCCTGCCCCGAGCAGTGCCGTAGTCATAAGGAACCGGGCGACGGAGCAGCTTCTCGATCTCGGCCAGCCGCTCCTTGTCGTCGCTGTTCAAGCGCATCCCTCCTAGCCCGAAGACCTCCGGATGCTTCTCCCGCGAATGTGCCTCCATGGCTACTAGGTCGGCAGGCACCATCTCATTGCAGTAGGAGCACCGGAGAGGCGCGGTCCTCAGCCGCTCCTCGTCAGTCATGCTCTCTCCAACAAACCGCCTCATGCGCTCTCCTCCAGGTACCGCTCCAGGTGCTCAATGAGTCCTATTACGTCGTTGACTGAGGTGGCCCCATCGCCAACTAAGTCATGGCGCCACCAGAAACGGCGCAGGGTCCACCGGCTCACCGTCCACCCTCACCTCGGCATGTAGGTGCGGCCCCGAGCTACGTCCGGAATTGCCGCTGAGCGCCACAACCTGCCCCTGGGCCACGAACTGGCCATGCAGCAACCCCGCAAAGCTGCTCAGGTGCGTGTAGTAGGTCTCTAGCCCATCCCCGTGGCCCAGGATCAGCAGGTTCCCGTACTCGCCGATGGAGGTCATGCGCGCCACCGTCCCATCGGCCATCGCGTAGACCGGAGTCCCAACCGGACAGCCGATGTCGATGCCAGTGTGGAATCCCCGGACGTAGGGACCAGGTGCGCCGTAAGGCTGCGTCACAGGCCAACGCTCATCGACAGGCCAGAGCAGGCGCGGCCCGTCTGGCCTCAGGCTGGGGGGAACTTGTCCGCCAATACCACCGCGTTGCCGCTGCCATCGACGTAGACCAGCGTCTCGGGCCTGCCGTCGATGAGCACGGACTGCACGATGAGCCCAGCGCCCGCCGCCCTCTCATTGGCCAGGGGCGTGACGGTGTGGCCCTGGGTGCGCAGGATGTTCGCCTTGACCAGCATGGCTCCGCCCAGGCCGATTTCGTCCATCGGTGGCTCCTCCTCTTCGGTCTTAGGGTGCTGTGAGATGTACAGCGCGATCCGCCGCAGAGCGGACCGCAGCAGGTCGCTCCGGAACAACTCCCACGCCTGCTGGTGGTCATCATCGTCGGCCCAGGTGTAGTAGGTCGAGCAATCCAGGTGCGGGATGCCCTCGTACAGGGTCACGTGGAAATCGACATAGCGATCCCGCCAATACGCCTCGTTCTCATAGGGTCCCGGAGTGTTCCACTCGGTCAGGGCGAACGCCTTGTGCGGGAACCGCGTCACGATGCCGCCCAGGTCAAACTCGTCACGGTGGCCTCGGGGACGCAGCGGGCGCCGCGTGCCCCAGAAGCTCCCCTTGTCCCACACGGTGTCCAGGTAGCAGTGGATGTCGACGATGTCGGCCAACTCGATGGACTCCGCGCAGATCGAGATGCCGTCGTAGCCCCAGATCACAGTCTCCATCCCAGCGGCGCGCTCGTCCTCGCTCGGCACCCAGCGGTCGTCATCTTCCCGGTTGCCGGGACTCCAGGCGGGGAAGTGGGTCAGCACCCTGGGACACGCTGCCTTGACGCGGCGATAGTAGATCGGGAAGGCCAGATTGCAATACTCGAACTGCTCCCGACTGTGTCCACCGCTCTCCTCCAAGGGGAGGTTGGTCTCGTTCCAAGGGATCGCCTCGCACCAGATATCGAAGGCGTCGTGAATCTCCCGTGCGATGGCGATCATGTTGTCAGCGTGGGACTCAACCTCACGAATCCAGTCGCCTCCGTCCCGCCACTCCCGGAAGCCCCGGAGCTGGGGCACCTGGTGCTGACGAATCACGATGCGCGGGTCTGGCCAGCCCCTACGCCGATGCTCACTGACGATGGTCCCGAGGTAGTGGCCGCGCTCCCCGGCCAGCATCAGGTAGACGTGGTACCGCTCCGTCAGAAGGTCGTTGATGTCGGTCCGGTCAGGACCATGCAGATGGATGCCAACATCTGTCATCACTCAGCCCCCTCCAGGATGCGCGCTACGTCAGCGGGGGTCATGGCTTCGTCTCCAACGGGTGCTGCGACACAATCACGCGCGGCTCAGTGTAAACCGGCCGTGTGTCTGGCCCATTCGGGTCCTTGCAGAGCACCCAGGTGCCCTCAGCGGACGACGGGGAGAACAGGCCATTAATCTCCGGCTGAGGCAGCCGCTCGGTGCCATAGCGCCTCTCCCCACCAGAACTCCTTGCGGCCAGGTTGTAGGTCTGCATCGCCTCCGGGGCGGTGAACTGCGTCGCATAGGGGAGAGGATAACCGATCGAGTTGCAGAGGAAGACGAGTTTGCCGTTGAACTCGTTCCAGAGATACGTGTAAGTGGTGAGGCCAGTCTGGTCCCTCATCTCGTAGATGTCCTTCGCTAGCTTCATCTCGCGAAAGTTCTTGATAGATGGCACACCGACCTCTTGAATGCCCTCCGCAACAACAAGCTCCTGACGATCACGCTGAACATCAGCAGCTGTGGGCGTAGGGGCGCAGGCAACGGTCAAGATGCAGGCTAGTACCAGAAGGACGACTCGCATTTCTACCTTTCTCCTGTCGTGCGGTCTCTCCGTAGACCGTTGATGAAAGAGCGCAAGGCCTGCGGCACGATGGGATCATCCATGTCGTACCCGCTCGCCCGGTGCAAGATGATACTGGACAGAGCGTCTCGCTGTTCCGGGGATGCCTTCACATACTCGAACTGCATATTCTCCAACTCCTGAACCATGCCTTGGTTGAATGCGCGAGACTGCTCGAAGATGGTGCGCCGCTGCTGCTCGTAGCGGGGGGCGAAGACGCTGTACCTGAGTAAGGTCTCTCCCTCGAATAGCCACACCAGGCCGAACACCCCGATAAGCACCGCAAGGACTATGCCGATCACCTTCATTGCTCTGCTCTCCTCCTATCCAGTTTGGGCGGGTGCCCGTTCTGACCGGGCTGCCTCAGGGTAGCAACATCCCCAGCGGACGCGCCCCGGTATGCCTGTTTTGCCGGATAGCCCTCCGTAGGCAGGGCGACCATGGGAGCCTGACGGCCTACATCTCCGGTTGCTACTCTCCACAAGCCCTTTACACCGAGGATCATCGCCGCGCGTCACCATCCGCGCTGACCCGCCCAGCCATGACCAGGAGGCGCGTTTCGGCGCAGGCGGGAGCCCGTTCCAATGCGTGTGGGGCTCCACTCATTCGACGCATGCGGCCTGCCGAAATGATGTCGCTGAGGTAGCGTCGCGCGACGCATCCCCAGAAGCCCTCCTGGCCATGGCTGGATGGGGCAGTTGGCCCGTCCAGATCGGGGCATGAGGGACGCCCGGTTCAGCCGTGAGCGGGAGAGCACGTGTTCCTCGCCCACAACTCGCCTTCAGGCTCACGCCCCGGTCTCGATTACGTAGCGCATGACCGCCTCAATGGCGCGTTCGTGGCCATCGAGTATTTCCCGCCGGTCCGCAATCCGCCGCAGGTCCTGCTCTACATCGGCCGCCGTGACTCCCCTTCCACGGGCGATGGCGTCCACCAGAACATCGGCCAGCAGCCGCAGCTTCTCGGCGTCCGTCATTGCAGCAGTCGCACTTCCGGCATGGCCCCCGCCGCCAGTCCGGCCCGAATCTGCTCCGTCGCCAGATCGCCCATCGTCCGATCCCCAGGACCCAGGAGATACGGCAGAAACTCCTGCTCCATGTCCACTAGCCCATCCTCAACCGCCACCAGCTTGGCCTTGATGTGGTTCAGGAGCACACGCAATCGGCGCCGTCTCTCCTGCTCGCGCTGCTTCGGCGTCAGGGTGTAGCCATCCAGCGACCGAGGAATGGCCAGGTCAACGCGGAACGCCAGGCTGCTGCCCTGATACGGCCAGGAGAACTCAAGGCGGATCACGCCCATCGTGTTCGTCCACCTGGTGGCGTCGACCTTGTGGCGCCGCAGCAGCACCTCAATCTCAGAGAGAGACTCGCCCTCCGAGACAGCCGTACCCTCGTAGTGACGCCGTTGGCTCATCCCTGCACCTCCGAGATGGCGCGGTCCGCCTCTCGGGCGACACGCCGCAGGTGCCGCTCCACGACACGCCGCAGGTAGTGGCTGGGCTTCAGGCCGCGCACCCTGGCTTGCTCAACGAGCACAGCCCACCAGCGGGAACTGATTCGGAGCGCCACGGGGTACGTTAGGTGTCCGCTATGAGGTTCCGGTGGGCTTGGTTCGGCCACAACTCCATGAGAGTGACGCCGAGATGGGCCATCAGGGTTATCGCTTCCCTCATGCTGGGGAGTGAGCGGCCCGTCTCCCATAGGCTGATCCGCATGCGCGATAGCTCTGTCCTGTCGGCGAAGGCGCGCTGCGAGAACCCCCGGTTCCTCCGGTACAGGGACAGGTTGTTCGGGAACATCGCCCCGGCAGAGGGCGACATAGAACCCCCTGGCGAGAGTGAAGATATCGAGCCCGGCCTGCTTTCTGCTGTTACAGGTCCGGCAGCAGGCGACGCGGTTTCCGTCTTCATTCGTGCCTCCAAGGTGGCGAGGGTGAACATGGTCGATGGTGTCCGCTGGGCCGCCGCAATAGGCGCATGTGTAGTTCGCCGTCTCCAGGATAGAACGCCGCGTCTCTGCCATCGTGCCTATGGTATACCACGAGCCGGGGAGCGTTGTCAAGGGGTTTGTTGGGGGCATGGCCGAGTTGAACGGCGGCGCAGGTAGAGGCGGGCTATTGCGCGCGCTGCCCCCTCTAGACCTAGACCAACTGGCGGGAGCGAATGCCCTCGCCAGTGCGGCGGAACCGTCCGCCGCTTCTCGCCCCCGCGAGAGTTGTGGGCCTGCGGGGAACCTTGTTCAGGGCTAACCCGCCTACTGCTGGACGACTGGCCAGGTACACCAGCGCCCGAACCGGGGCTATGGGTGGGCGCCTGCGGCCCACGATGCAGGCGCCGAGGCAGGGTATCCCCTACCCCTACTGGTGGGCATTCTAGCATGGTTGGTAGCGGGGGCGGGATTCGAACCCGCGACCTGCGACTTATAAGGTCGCTGCTCTCAACCGCCTGAGCTACCCCGCATCATTGGCCCCCGCGCTCCACTCGCTGCCCGGCTGGTGTCTGCTCCGCCGGGTCCGAGCCCGCTGACAAACTCAATAGCCCAGGGCCACGGGGGCCAGGGGCAGTATAGCTGCTGGGCCGGGGGCCACGCTCCCCCGGATGCCTGCTCATGCCCCGTATCTTACGGACTTAGGGGTTGTCGTTGTCGGCCCGGTCGCGCTATCCGTCGCGTTGACCGGCCTACCGGAGCAGGCTCCACGTCTTTCTGGGCCACCTACCTGCGCAGGCTCCCCAGCAATCTCTTCTGCCACCCAGCAGCCGACCCCAGTCTAGCACAAAGCAAGACGCCCCCCGATGTGCTCACCGCCAGACTGCCCACACCACCACGAGCAGCACGAGCAGCCCCAGCAGGTACCAGCCCATGCCCGAGGTGCCGGCCCACCACGCCAGCCGCGCGACCGGCGAGTCAGGCGCCGCGAGGGGCGGCACGTTTACCCTGCCAGCTTCGCCTTGCCCACCATCGCGAGCAGGGCCACAGCAGCAGCGCGCACGCTACCAGCTCCGAGCGAGATGGCCCAGAGCTTCCAGTCGGCGACCTGCGCCGGGTCGAAGTCCACGAGCACCTGAAGCAGGCTCGTGGAGACGGCGATCAGCACCGCCCAGAGTAGCTCCTGCCCCCATTTCCAGTTGTACATGTCCCCTCCTTTATCCCGTCGCCTCTACGGCAGTCGCGTGGTACACGCTGCCGCACCTCTGGCAGGCTCCCGGCTCGCTGCCTGCCAGGTCGATCAGGCAGGCGTGGGCCATCTCGTGCAGCAGCTCGATCCGGTACTCGGCCCCGCACTGGGCGCACCGCGCGACGTGAGCCGCGTCCGGGTGCTGCCGCAGGAACCGGCAAACGTGGGGCTTCCGGTCGGCCTGGGCGTCAATGGTGCTGGTGGCCATCGTTACACGAGATGCCCCGCCGCGAACAGCGCCAGCCCAGCCGGGAGCAACGCCACCGGCCCGAGCTGGACGCCGAACGCTGCCAGCACGAACACGATCACCGACGCCAAGTACAACGCACGCGCCACGGTCATGCCTCCTGCTCCATCATATCAAACCTCAACCCCACACCTTCAGCGCTACCGAGATCACCAGGCTCGCCAGCGTGACGCCCACGGCACCCGCGGCACCCCACGCGCGCATCGATGCCTGCGATGCCCGTAGCTCGCCCTGGAGGTCCCCCAGCGCGCGCTCGATGGTCCGCATCCGGGACTCCGCCGCCCCCGCGTTGGTATCGAACACCTCCCTGGGCAGGTAGCGTTGCCAGTTCTGGACGGCCTGGGCGTGGGCGTGGTTCAGCTCATCCAGCCGCCGCGCGTACTCAGAGTGCTGAAGCCGCAGGGCCTCGGCCAGCGCCGCCAGGCGAGTCTCTACCAGGTCGTGCTCGTGCTGGACCCGCGCTTCCAGGTACTCGCGCAACTCAACGCTGAGCGTCATGGCCGCCGGTGCTGACGCCGGCCCAGCAGCTCCGCCGACAGGTCGTCCAGGATGTCGATGATTCTCCGGTGCTCAATCTGGCTGGCCTGGGCCGCTACTGCCGCCTGTACAGTGTGCTCGGCCAGCACCTTGGCCTGGGACTCCATCTGCCCATGGCACGCCGCGAGCAGCTCCCGCAGGGTGCCGATGAACGTCCGCGCCAGCCACGACATGCCGACGATGGCCATGAGCAGCAGGGCTCCAGCCGGCCCCCACTGGCGCGCGATCTCGCCGGTGTCGATGACTATCTCGGGAGTCATGCCGCCCGCTCATCGAGGCGCGGCAGCAGGTCATCGGACTGGCGGCGGTAGTCGGTCATCTAGCTCCCTATCGCGAGCACATACGCCGTCACGGTTACAGTGCCAGCACCAGCCTTGTAGATACGCACCGCCGCCGAATTGGCCCAGACGTTCTCAATATAGCATCGGAGATCAGCCGCTCCAGTGTAGCGCACCGACGCAAACGGGAATATCGCCCCGCCTAGTTGGGAGTTCTCGATGAATGGGACTACTACCTGAGTGTAATCGTCGCCCGCCGCTGCCACCGCTGCCGAGCCGCCCGCGACCGTATTGTTCCCGGACCAATATATCCCGGCGTTACGAGCACCAGCAGGTATCCCATGCACCCCAGAAGTGCGCGCCGAGTGCTCGAAAGCGACGCCGGACGCCGTATAGGCCCGCGCGCTGTTCGCCGTGATCCCCGCGTGGAACGAGCTGGCATTGAACGAGATGAAGTTGTTCCAGTAGCCGAAGGGGAGGATCGAGCTTGCGGTTACTGCCGAGACGGCGCTGTAGTCATATGCTGCCATGTGCCCCTACCTCACCAGATCAGGATGCCCCGGTCGAAACCCGGCCCCACGTCGAACCGGAAGAAGTCGCGCCCACCGGCCTGAACCAGGCTCTCCGTGAGAAACCACGTCGATACCACGTCGATGCCCTCAGCCGCCTTCGGCCGGATCGTGTCCTGGATCGCTGCCAGGTGATAGCGCCCGTAGCGGTTCGGGGCGTCCTCGGGGTCGCCCAGCCAGGGGTCCCAGTTGCCATCGTCGTACCGCACCTCAACGCTGTCGCCGAGCTGGGCGTCCACGGTCATGGCCGGGTCATTGGCGAACGTCACCTTCGGCGTGGCCCGGCTCGGACCGCGCGTTAGGACAATCTGCGTCGCCAGCGAGCCCGCGAGTCCACGGTCCTGGACCAGCTTGCTGCTCACCTGCTCCGGCTCCATCTGCCGAAACTCGGCAATGCTGCCATCATGCAGCCGCTCGTCAATGATGGCGAGCTGGGCGTCCATGACGGTGCCGCGAATCTTGAGCGTCTGGACCCAGATAACTCCGGTGTCAGTGTTCTGCAGATTGAAGTCGGCCGAGGCCCCATAGGCTACGAAGTTGGGCGCCAAGTTCCCCGTCTTGTCCGCGCCGCTGCCGTCCTCGTTGGCGCTGGCCGTGTAGTCCGTCGTCGCTACCGGCGTCGTCACGGCGCTGGCCGGCCCCGTGTAGGCCACGTGCAGCGGGATGTACTCCCCCGGCTCCATGCGAATGGGCACCTGCTGATCCTGCAGGCTCCAGAGCGTGCTGGGGCTGCCCTGCGGCTTGTACGCCTGAGATTGCACCTGGGCGATGTTGCGCAGGTCGTCTATGCTGATCTCCTGCTCCTCGGAAAACATCTCGGCCCCGAGCGTCTGTTGGGCCGCCCAGGTGCCAGAGCCCTTCGAGCCGGCGCCAATGCTCCGCGCGGCCGTGTACTCGTGGTAGCGGCTGTGCACCACTACGGTGCCGTCGCCATCGACGAAATACGACGCACCATAGGCGCTCACGATCTCATCGAGCGCCGCTTTCAGCGTCGAGCGGTCCCACCATGCGTAGGGGATGATGTCGCTAATGCTGTCAATGCTCCGGGCAATAAAGGCTAGCTCCTCATTGAACAGCGGCGCATTATCGAAGCCATTCCACGCGCCTTGCATATCGAACGTGAACCACAGGTTAGGGGAGTATTTGAGAATACGAGCCTGATTCAGAATGGTTCCAATGAGAGTATCCACCGCAACGTTGGCCTGCATCGCCAACGAGAACTTGATGCGCTCCATCTGCTTCATGGCGTCGCTGGCGTAGATGACGCAGGTCTTATCCCCGCCGGGGCTCGTGCGGGTTATCATGCGGTCAATCCAGCCAGTGAAGCGCCGATAGACCGTGTGGGCATTGAGTATGTCGATGCGCACCTCGCGCTGTGGCCGCAGGTAGGCGAGCCACGGCTGACCAGACTGCTGGTCAGGCACCAGCTCGCTGCCGTCGCCGACGAGGATGCTATAGCGGTTCCACGGCGAATACAGGCCGTCGTCGTTGGTCAACTCGATAACGGCCTGCCCAGCCGCGAAGCCGCGCGTGATGCTCGACTTCCCACGGGAGTAGCGCACGCTGATAACGTGGTCACTGACATCGTTCAGCCGGGCCGAGCTGGGGTTGAGGCTGCCGCTCGTCGCCGCAGGACGGCTAAACGTGCCGTCATTGCCCCAGTCGATGCGGACCCTCAGCTCGTAGGCCATCTAGCTCCAGTCCCGCTCCCGGACGATGTACTGGTGGACCAACTTCGCGAAGTCCTGGGCGTCGCGGTCGGTGCCCATCATGGCGCCGACATGCAGATGCACCTCCGGGCCTGAGCCAGCCCGACCCGAGCGGGTGAGCATGGCCGTGTCGGCGGCAGGCACCACGCGAGAGCCTGACGGGAGCGAGACAAGCTCGGGCCCCAGCTCGCCTACGCGCACCATGCCGCCAGTCTGAAATGCAGGCCGCGACGCAACCTGTACGCGGCCACCCACCTGGAAGCCGCCCGTCTGCTCCACAGATGTGAATGCCTCAGCGAAGGCGTTGCTCGCCACGATCATTTTGGAGATCAGCTCTTGGTAGCGCCGCTCGGCAGACTCCAGGTTTTTCATGGCCTCGTCGGTAACGGTGGTCATGAAACTCAGAGACTCGGTCAGCATGTTCGAAATGGCCTCATCAACCATCTGGGCCTGCTCCTCCGAGAGGAGGCCGGTTTTGAGCATCTCCGGCCGGAGCTTCGCGTGCCACTCGATGCCGGTCTTGATCGCATCGGACACCATGTCATGCGCCCGACGCGCCTTGGCCAGTGCGATCCCCACCTGCTCCTGCTGCTCGGCTAGCGCCTGCCCGGCCGCCTGGAGCGCACGCACGACATCTTCCTGCGCCCGGATCGCGGCCTCGTTGGCCCGCAGCTCCCCCTCCAGCCGGGCGATGTTGGCGTGCGTCGACTGCACCTGGGCCATGGCGGCCTCGAAGCTCATCTCCGGCTTCGCAGGCGTTGCGGCGGCCTGGATCTGACGCATGAGCGGGTCGTTCGCCAGCGAGCGTTCCAGTTGCGCCGCCTCGCGCAACGACTCCAGTTGCTCGCGCGTCATGCCGGCGAACTGGGGCGGCGTACCGGTGACGGGCTTGCCCGTGATCTCGGCCAGCCGCAACCGCTTCAACTGCTGCTCGATCTCGAACTGCGATTCCTCAAAGGCGCCTTGCCCGGTCAGGCGCACGCTGGCGAGGTCCTGGAGCCGCGACTTGGCCTCGCCCAGCTCCTTGTTCAGCCGGCTCTGTGTCTCCTGGAGCTTCCGCAGGGCTTCCTGAGCGTCGCGCACGGCCGCCGAGTTGGCCCGCATGGCTGCCGTTAGGCCAGCCTGCTCCGCCTCCAGGCCAATGATCTGCATGTTGATGCCCTGAATGACGGGGGAGGTCGTCACCATGGCGTCGGCCAAGCGGCCCACGTCGAGAGAGGCAGTCTTGAGCGCGCCACCGCCGCCGGCTGCACCGGAGAGCCCGGCTAGGGCCGCGTTGACCTTTTCCAGGCTGTTCTCGTACTCGCGGGCGGGAGCCTCACCGGCTGCCACCTCCTCGTTGAGGCGCTTCCACTCTTCGAGCGCGGCGGTAGCTGCCGCGTCGCCCTGCTGCATGTCGGAGATGATCTGGTCGAACGGGTTGCTAGGGCCGGACATGCGCTCGTCGAGTTGAGCCAGCGCTGCGTCGATCTCGTCTATCGTCGTTGGCAGCCCACTCCCACCCAACGTCTCCTTCATGAGCGGCCCCGGTCCGATAGGGCCGAACTGCGATTCGATGAGGCGGCGCTGGGTCAGGAGCTCCGCCGCGCGTCTCTGGGCTTCCTGCCGCCGCTCGGTGACACCAAAGGCATCCTCTAGCCCGCCCAGCATCTCCTGGCCGAACTCGCCCGGCCCCAGCATGCCCTTGCCGGTCAGAACGCGGGATAGGTTCATCGCAGCGAAGGAGGCCGCCCCAATGGCGCCAATGACGAGGCCGATCTTGCCCACAGCGGTAGCGGAAAACGCTGTGATCGCCCCGGACAGTGCCGCGAATCCCCGAATCGCCAGCCCGATGCCGATGAGGAGCGGCCCACCCGCGGTGAGAGTCAACGCCAGCAGGACGATCTTGGCCTTTCCCTCCTCGCTCATGCCGGTAATGGCCTGCTGCAAGGCCCGCGTGGCGCCGATAGCGCGCGGCATAGCCACTTGGGCCATGTCCAGGAGGCTAGCCATTACCTGATTCCGCAGGATTTCGGACTGGAAGGCGAAGGACTTGCTCTGCTCATCCAGCGCCACTTTCGTCGAGCCGCTCGCCGCGCTCATGTCGGCTAGCATCTGGTTGAAGAGGGTGCCACCGTCCTGGGTCAGGCTCAGCACGCCGCGCAGCGCCCGCACGTCGCCGGTGAGGACGGCAACGGCCTCTTTGCTCCCAGCCGTCTTGCTTATCATGTCGTCCAGCACGCCGATAAGGCCCTTCGATGCAAGAGCCTCGGCGTTCCACTCTAGCCCCAACGCCTTGGCCAGCTTCTCGGCTTCCTTGCTGGGATCCAACAGGGACAGCATGACACGGTTCAGACTGGTCGCTGCCTCTGCCGCGTTGATGCCCCGGCGCGTCATGGTTGCCATCGCGGCACCCAGTTGCTCAAGGGGCACGTTCAGAGCGGCGGCTGTGGGCAGGGCTTCGCCCATGTGCTGTGCCAACTCCTCAAACGTCAGGACGCCCTTGTCCACGGTCTTGAAGAGGATGTCGCTTGCCTGGTCGGCTGTGTAAGCAGCCTCACCGTAGGAATTGAGTACGCCAGTAATCACGCGGGCTGATACGGCCGTACTCGTGAGTCCAGCACTCGCGGCCCGTGCCGATGCCTGCAACACTTCGACGGCTTTGGCCCCTGCGAACCCGCTCGACTCGATGTCGTAGAGGCCGCGCGCCAGCTCGACGGCGGATTGCGGCAGACCCTTGCTCAGGTCTAGCACGGCCTTCCTCATGGCGGCCAGGTCGCGCTCCGACATTTTCGCAATGGAGTTGACGTTGCGCATCGCCCGGTCGAAGTCGATGGCGACCTTCGTCGCCATGCCTCCCATGACGGCAAGCGGCGCCGTCGCGATGGTCAGCGACTGGCCGATAGATGTGAGAGAGCGGCCAGCCCGCTCCAACCCGGCGAGCCCACGTTGGGCCTGCCCGAGGCCATGCTCGAACTGACGCAGCGGCCCCGAGAACGCGTCGGCGACGCGCAGGGTGATGGTGGTCGTGCGGTCAGCCACCTACTCGCCCCACAACAGCCAGAGCCGGTCGAGCACGCCCGTCATGCTCTCCTCCGGCAGCGCGTCGAGCCACGCGCGCCGCTGCTTCTCTCGGATGTGCTCATAGGCCATCGTCGCGACCCGGTCATCCCTGCTCTGCGCACGCCACTGGGCCAACGTCCACCCCCGGCGCGCGCAAATGCGGTGGACCATCAGGTCGCGAGCGGAAAACCCTCGGCGGCCTCTTCGACCTCCTCGTCAGTGATCCGGTTCAGCCGCAGCATGTGGTTCGTGAGCTGCTTCAAGGCCCAGAAGCCGAGCTGGGAGCGCAGCGCTGCGGCGTGCTCGGCGTCGCTCTCGCCGGGCATGTCGAGCCCCACCAGGGACCGCGCCAGCAGCCGATGCATCTGCTCCTGGGTTGCGTCGGCAAGCTCCTGCTCGTACCGCTCCCGCAGAGGCCCGACCACGACTGGCAGCAGCCGGACCTTGTTGTCGGTGGGGTCCCGCTGCGGCTCCCGTGGCTCCTGGGGCCACGCGATGCCCCGCCGCACCTGTTGCATCTCGTCGGCGCCCAGGGAGCGCAGCCGCAGCCGGAGCCCCCGGCCGTCGGGGCTCGTGATCTGGACCACCTGCACGACCTCGCCCAGGTCCCCCAGGACCGCGAAGCCGTTGTCGCTCGCGTGTTTGCTCATGTGCCCTCCTTCATACTCCGTGGGCGCTCACGTCGGCGGCCTGGAGCCCGAAGCTCCCGAAGAACAACCCCCCCACGGCGCCGTCGATCTGAATCAGCGTAGGGACAGCGCTCCAGAGCTGCCATGCCGCCGTAGCCTGGAGGCTCGACGCCGACAGCACGGCGTTCATCGCCGTGGCCTGCTTGAGCAACTTCGCCGCGCTCATGCCAGCCCACATCTGCTGTACCCGTAGCATCACGTCCGTCTCGGTCTGGTGGAACCGCGTACGCCCAGCGATGCCGCCGGCCGTGGCGAACGTCTGCCGCTTCTCCCATCGCTGACTGATGACGAGGCTCACGCCCTGGACGTAGACCATGGCGGCGCTCTCAGCACCAGCGCCGCCGGTCCACAGGTGCAGCGTGGCCTCGGGCCACGAGAACACCTCCGCCATGGGCGCCTAGCTGAGAAACCCGGTATTGCTGGGCCCGCTCGCGATGAGGCCCCGCACCCGGAACTCGTGGATGTTGCCCTCGGGCTGCTCCGTCACCGGGGCATCGAGCAGAACGCAGCGATGGAGCCGGTAGTAGATACCCGTGGTCGCGGCTTCGACGGCGGGGACGGATTGCTTCCATTCCAGGTGGAACGCAGGGATCGTCGAGCCCGTCGCCGTCGCCAGGTTGATGGGCCAGTCGCCCGTCACGCCCTCCAGGACGCGGAATGACGCCTCCACCGGCGCACGACGCACGAGCTTGTGATGGCTCGGGATGCCCCGGTCCTCCGGCGTCGCGTACTCGCGGGGGTCGTTGAAGGTCCAGCCGGGCTGCACGAACCCGATGAGCCCGGACTGCGGCGTCGCGGCCGTGGTCCACGCCGTGCCCGTCTGTCCACTCGCCAGCACCCAGCGCAGGGTGCCCTCCTGCAGGACTCTGATCTCAGCCATAGTTGCCCCTCCCTCCCTCTAACTCAGATAACCGCTGGCGGTCGGCCCCTGGACGGCCAGCGCGCGTAGTCGAAACTCCACCATGTTGCCCTCGGGCTGCTCCGTGTGGACGCGGTCCAGGATGCGCGCGCCATGGAACTGGTAGTAGATGCCGGTCAGGTTCGATTCCGTCGCCGGGATCGCCTGTTTGAACTCGACCATGAACTGCGGCGGGTTGGTCAATCCCAGCGCGCTCGGGCCGATGGCGGTGTTGCCGGTGGGCCAGTCGCCCGTCACGCCGTCGAGCACCCGAAACGACGCTTCGACGAACGGCACCCGCGCCAGCTTGTGCATCGTGGGCACGCCACGATCCTCGATGGGCGCGTACTCGCGGGCATAGTTGAAGGTCCATCCGGGCTGTACGAATCCGATTAACCCGGAGAGCGCGCCCCATGCGGCGGTTGCGGTGCCTGTGGGGACGGCCGACGCTGTGACCCAGCCCGTCGCGCTGATACCGGGACCGGCGCTGGCCTCAACCCAGCGGAGCGTCCCCTCTTGCCAGTTCCTGATCTCCGGCAATTCCCCTCACCTCCTGGCAGACGCAACGCGACCCCGACCATTGGGGGCGGTCGGGGCCGCTCAGGAGGCGGAGGGGGCCGACGCGGCGGCTACTGCTGGTAGTCTAGCAGATTCCTACGGCCAACGCTCCAGATAGCTCCAACGTTGGACGAACCGATAGCGGCGCACGGCGGGATTCGCCGCGTCCTGGGGGATGTGCTGCTCCGCCGCCAGCCCGTCCAGCCGGAACATGCCAGCCGTCGGCGGTGTGCCCGTGCCCGAGTAGACCATGTAGATTTGCCCGGCCCGCTGCTGGCGGAGCATGAGAACCAGCGTGTCCCGGAGCTGCCGGATGTCGCGGCTCCAGTTGGGGTTGCCCTGCGCGTCAACCCAGCAGGATAGCTCAGTCTGCCGGTGCTGCATGACGCCTGAGACGATGGGGTTGCCCTGGACGATGTCGCCCGCTGCCACGCGCTCAGGATTGCCGCCCAGGTGCTCCACGGTGACGCAGGGGAAGGTGAGATTCTGCGTCGGGCGGTCAAAGTAGGCGCTCACCCCGGCGGGGAAGGCGCTGGGCCAGCCGTTGGCGCTCAGGTAGTCCTTGACCATGCGGTTGAAGGAGCCCTCGGAATCGTAGAGGCCGGCGGACCAGGTGAGGTCGGGCATCTAAGCGCTCGCCTCCGCTATGTGCATCAAAACAGCACCCCAGCCTCTGCGAGCCGTTGCTGAAGCATCTGCTCGGCTGCCTCCTCGGCCAGGTCCAGAAACCCCGCCGGCGCCTTCTGGCTGTGACCGTCGTTGAGGCTACCGATGTAGGGCACGTTGCTCCCCTGCACCGTGACGAGCTGGCTCTCGTCCAGTCGCAGCACGGTATCGGCCTCGGTCGCCTCTGAGTTTGCCGCGCGAATGTCGGTGCTGGTCCAGAGTCCCCAGCTCGCCCGAGCCCGCCCGGTGTCCACGGGCATCATCACCTTGACCCCTCGGATGGTCTCCATGGTCGTCTCGCGCAGCGCCCGCCAGGCACGTTGCCGTTGCCGAGGTGTCAACTGGCGCGCGTCCTCCATGAGCCGCTTCAACTCGCGCGAGTCTACGTCGAGCGCTGTCATCGGCTATGGCTCGTACGCCGTAACCGGCTCTAGCCCTGGGTACAGGGCGGCAATGCGCTCGCTGAGCGCGAACATCTCCGGGCTCGCCTGCGACTCGTGCTCGCAGACGCTCATGGCATGCAGGATCGTGTCAGCCTCTTCGCGGCTGAGCATGATGAACTCGCCCATATCCTCAGTCTACACCGCCACCAGGTCGGCCCGCACGTTGACCCCGAACGTCTCCGGCATCTCCGGATGGTGCGCCCTCCCAAGTGTCACCAGGGCCGTATGGGCGTCGAAGCGGTAGCCAACGGCGTACCCTGCACTGGTCACCCCGCCGTCCGGTCCCCGGAGATAGGAGAAGGAAGAGGGGACCAGGTATCGAACGTGCGTCGGGTCTTGCATGGCCCCCCAGGTGAACGCGTATGGGGAGATGACGCAGCACTGGCCGCCGGGGATCAGCACGCGATGCACCTCGCGGAAGAAGCGGAACCAACCGTCCTCCTGGGTGCTCACTCCCCAATGGTGATGCCAGACATGCGGCGAGCTTCCCGGCTTCTGCCATGGTGTCTGTTGCCACGTGGACTCCATAACCTCGTGCGGGATGTGCTCGGCCAGGTGGCAGCACATGACGTACCCGACGCTGTGGTCCCTGATTGGCCAGGGAAAGCGGAACAGGTTGCAGATGACCGAGACTCCCTCGTCCCGCGCCAGGTCCAGGTTGACCCAGCCCTCGCTCTCCGGCAGCACCACCTCGCCACTGCCCAGGTTCAGCTTCGGCCCCGGCGGTATCTCGGCGGCGCTGGGCCAGCCCTCGATGTGCTGCTCCAGCTCTGCCCAGCTACGGGACATACTGCCCGTACACCTCGCGCAGTCTCGCACCGATGGCCTCGTGCCCAAACTCATGGCGCGCCCGATCCTCGCACCGCCGCGAGCACTCGCGCCAGAGCTTCGCCTCACCAAGGATCGTGTTGACCGTGTCCCGCAGCAGATCCCAGCGACCAGCCGGAAAGAATGGCACGAACCCATGATCGTACCGATAGCTCATGTGCACCGTCGGCACAATCTCGCGGAACGCCCCGCTGTCGCTCGTCACGATCGGCGTACCGCAGGCCATCGCCTCGATGCTCACGACGCCGAACTGCTCGATCCACGTCGGGGTCGAGATCGAGGGCATGACGACGATGTCGGCCGCGTTCATCAGCGCGACCAAGCCCGGCCCATGCTCAAGCTGACCAAGCACCCCCTCTAGCCACGGGCCGTCATATCCTCGCGCCGGTCCATAGACGCTCTCCGCCCACTCGCGCATCGGGCCATCGCCGGCCAGCGCAACGCGCCACTCCTGGCCCCGGCAGGCGTACGCGAGGTCCATCAGCCCCTTCTCCCATGTGAGCCGCCCGACGTACAGGACGCGCCGCCCACCAGAAAGGCGCCGCTCGGCCAGGGGCCGGAACAGCGTCGTGTCCACGGCCGCCGGCACGATATGAATGCGCTCCCGCTCGATCCCGTAGGTCGCGATGCACTCGGCAGCCATCTGGCTCCGGGGGATGAATGCACGGACTCCCGCGAGCATCCTCGCAGCAGCCGGGCTCCAGTAGTTGAACGGGATGTTCTCCCAGATGGTCGCCACGCACTTGCCCGGCCAGCGCTCGACGGCCTCCTGTGCCCAGGGGTACATGAGGTCGGCCACGTCGTAGAGATCGGCGCCGTCCAACTCCTCCAGGCGCTCATACTGCCGGTAATCAGCCCAGGGCTGGGGCACGGTACCGCAGAACTCGTGAGTCCAGCCGTCCACGTCGAAGCCCGCCCAGGTCATGCGGTCCGTGGGGTTGGCGTGCCGGTCTCGGATCACGCGGAGCAGGGGCATCAGTAGCCGACGTAGACCTGCGTCGATTCGGGCACGATGTGCTCGTTCCATCGCCTGTGGAACTCGAACGAGTTGGCCATGAACTGCCGCGCGTGACGCATCGCGTCGCCCGGCGTCTGAGTGTGCGCCACGGTGCTCTGGCCCACCAGGTGGACGAACTCGGCTTCCGGGCAGTACCAGACCTCGCGGCCCGCCGCCTTGACCCGCTCGCAGTAATCCACGTCCTCGAAATAGGCTCGCGGGTAGGCCACGGCATCGAACCCGCCCAGCTCATGGAACAGCGAGCGCGGCGTTGCCATGACGGCGCCCGTGATCCATGAGACGGCGCATTCTGAGCCCACGATGCGATGATCGCCCGGCCAGCCCAGGTAGCGGTGATAGGGGCCTCGGCCAGCATCGTACTGCCCACCGCATGACTGGACCTTGCCGTTGGGAAACAGCAACTTCGGCCCCACGATGCCGGACCCGGGGTGCCGCTCGAAGCAGTCGAGCACCGCCTGGCACCAGCCGGGCCGCGCGAATGCGTCGCTGTTGATGAACACGAGGATGTCCCCCTGGGCAGCCGCCGCGAGGGCGTTGCAGTTGCCGCCGTAGCCCAGGTTCTCGGGGTTGCGCTGGCAGCGGAGGCCCGCCGTGAACCAGTCGCGGCAGTCGCAATCCGGAGAGGCATCGTCGCCAACGATGATCTCGGCCATGCCCTCGGGCACCGTCGTCTGGAGGTGCATGACGCAGCGCATGGCGAGGGCGAGTTGGCCATACACCGGGACCAGCAGCGAGAGACGCGGGCCAGTGCCCCGGCTATCCACCCCGATACCCTAGCTCGCCTCTCGCTACCGCTGCGATAACCTCAGGAGGCGCTCCATCCAGGTGGCCAAGCAGAATCTCTGGTCGGTCCGATCCATGATGCGGTTTGTGCACCCAACCATATGGCACCGCCCCACACAGGCAATAACTCCCGTCCGACGGCTCGCCACGCCATATCCGCCGATGAAGTTCGACTGGGTCGTCAGCCACCCTAGCCCCGCTCATCCACGCGCCTGCTTCCGCTGTGCCTCGCTGATCCGCGCCCAGAGCAACACAGCGCCGTACAGGTGCACCTCGGCGCGCCATGTCCTGCGGCGACTCACGAGCACCGGGGAGGGCGCCTCGCCTGGTCGCCGCGATGGCTCCATGCGCCACTCGCTCGTGTCGATGAGCACGTCATGGAGTAGCATCAAGGACGGAGAGTAAGAGCCCCCAAGAGCGATGTCCGCCGCCCAGAAACTCGACATCTGCGGGGCTGGCGGCAGCAGGTACGTGCCAGCCCACCGCATGCGCGCGGCGATCTCCTCCGGCACGATAGGTCCGTGGGTCCGCTCATCGGCCGCGAAATCGAGCACGAAGGCAGCGTCACCCTCGGGCAGGCCATCCGGTGGGTCAGGGTCGGTAGGCCACGGCTTGACGCTGGCTTCCCCTACTCCGAGCGGCGGATCAATAGGCCGGGACCATGCGTCACGATATACCCATTGGCCGTCTGGGGTTGCATGTCCACCATGAATCTCCGGCATCACACCAGCGCTCCTATCCCGAGCGGCACGGCACCGTCTCGCGCCACGATCTCCGTCAGGTAGTCCGATCGCTGCTCCACGACCTGCCTCAACACCGCCTCCACAGCGTCCGTCGCCCTGTCCCACGTGCGCTGCGCTGCCCACAGCCGCCCAGCCTCACCCATGCGCTCGCGCTCAGCCCGGTCGTAGTAGAGCCGGTTCAGCGCCTTGACCAGCGCGGGGATATCCGGGTCCGCGTCCATGGCGTTGCCCCAGGTGCCGTAGCGCATCTCGGGCTGGCGTGGTACGAGCACGCCCCGGCCCTCCTGCATGACCTCGGTCCCCGAGCACCAGTCAAGGGCGAACGATGGCAGCCCCATGGCCATGCCCTCGATGAGCGGCAGGCCGAAGCCCTCGCGGTAGCTCAGGACCCCGTGCACGTCCATGAGGCCGTAGCGCTCCCGCAGGTCCACGATGCCCCTCGCTGCCAGGTCGGGACGATAGAGCACCTGCTCGTCACGGAGGCCGATCTCCTGCTGGAGCCCCCGCGCATCGTGTGGCGCCAGCCGTGTCAGCTTCCAGCCACCGGGCCCGGCCTTCTCCATGTCGAGCAGTAGCCGTGCCCCCGGCTTGTCGAGCGCGAAGTCGCGAAACCCCTCCATCGTGCTCGGGATGTTCTTACGCCCCTGATTCATCGCCGCCATGCCCACGACGAACGCGTCCGGGGCGATGCCCGCTCGCCCGCGTAGGTGCGCCCGCTCCTCTGGCGTGAACGGCCGGAACCGCTGCGAGTCCACGCCGGGCGGGCAGTGGTAGGCATGGATGCCGCGTTTGCGCAGAGCTTCGACGCCAAACTCGGAGATCACCATCGTCGCGTCGGTGACCTTCGACAGCTCCACCCATTCGTCAAATACCGGCTCGCCGTCGATAGGCGTGATCGTCACCTGCCTGATGTGCTCCCAGTCGATCCGGCAATCGCGGAACAGCGAGACGCTATACGGGTAGTCCTGGCAGCAGACCACCACATCGGGGCGCCGGTTGTCCGGGCCGAACCGGAGCGTGTTCGCCACCTCGGTACAGAGCGCCCACAGGTCGGGGACGTTCGTCGGCCAGACGTGGAATCCCAGGTTGTGCGGCCAGCCGGAGTACTGAATGCCTACGCCGGCGACCTGGTGGCCGCGCTGAATCAGGCGCTTGCAGACCTCATTGCCGATGCGTCCGAAACCGCTCTCGGCCACAAGATCGCCCACCCACAAGATGTTCATTCGTGGCCCACCGGCCCGTAGGCTTCCAATGGTCGCCATCCCCCATTCTGACCTCGGGTGAACCCCTCATAGTGGATCTGTCCTGATGCGGCCCATGCGGATACGTTGCTGTACCGCGTTAGCCCCCGGTAATCCCATGGCCACCCTGCGAGCCCTGGGCCATGCAGCGCCTTATGATGCTCGATCTGGCTAGCCGGGTAGACCGGATTGCCGGGGCACCTCATGCAATGGACCGGCGGCTCCTCCGGCGTTTCCGTAGGAGATGTTGGCTTGCGGAAGATGTTCATCCTGCCCCAGCTCTCTCAAGGATCAATCGATAGAAACATGCCCCGCCGACAATCGCCGTCGTCGGCGGCCCAGCTACCCGGTACTGCGCTCCCGTGCCAATCCGGAACATGTCCTGCTGGCTCACGGGCTCCCGCACGAGTAGCGCGAACTGAGCCCGCGTAATCTGGCCCCCAGCAACCTGCATCTCCGCCGGCGTGAGGTCGCCTTGTAGCACCGCCAGCGTGCCGGTGATGTAGGTCTCCACGCCCGCGATGCCGTACTCGGGCGAACCCGCCGCTGAGCCGCTGTAGCGGTACCACGTCGCGGGCTGCCCTGCCTGCTCGAACACCTTCCGCAGACCGAGCTTGACGCGCTGATCGAGCCGCTGAACCACGCGCTACGGCCCGCCGCAGCGTATCAGCGCTAGCGCCACTTTCCAGAGCACGAACACCACGGCACCCGTAGAGGCCAAGCCGAGGATTACCTGCCCCACCCTATCGCTGGTCTTAGTATGCGCCCAGCAGGTGATGTCCCCGATACATGAGTGGCACTCCATCCTACTGATCGCCAATCGTCACGACGGGGACGTACGTCCGGTAGGGCATCGCGGGCTGTGGCCTGGGGATCACCATCTGCAGGACCACCAGCCCACCGACGAAGCCGAGCGCCACCCAGGCGATCCTAGACATAGTCCTCCTGAGTACTGGACCACTCCTCCAGACCAGCTCCGCCGAATGCCTGGTCCAACTGGTCGGCCTTCAGCGTCTCGTACCAGTCCTTCGCGTTCTTGGCCAGCATGGATTCGTCAACGCTCAAGCCCTGGAGGTTCGTGCCCCACTTCGTGCGGCGCGCGCCGTCGGCCATGAGAATGAGCGCACACTCCAGCAGCGCGTCCCGCACGCTGCCCCTGCGGTCGATGATGTCCTGCAGCTCGGTATCCGTCCAGATGACGGACCTCGCCTGTACGGTGACGCGGGCGGCGTTGACCGGCGCCGTCACGAACGTGATCCGCCCCGTAGCGTCCACGAGCGCGTAGTTGGTCGGATCCGTCTGGAGCGTGCCCGCCACACGCACCTGCTCTGATGCCGCTACAACGGGGAAATGGGAGAGATCGAAGATGGTGGTGTTGCCGTCGCCAGCGAACTCCTCAGCAAACGTGCGCTCTGGGTCCGCCGCTCGGAGTCTGATCTGCTCGATGTCAGTTAGCGGCATGGACACACAAAGGCGGGGCCGAGAGGAGTATTCGGCCCCGCCACTTGATCGGTTGTCTCGTTGTCAGGACGCACACGGGCATCTGGCGGGAGTGTAGGGGATGGCCCCGCGCGCTGTCAAGCCCCCACTACAGGTCGCGCCCCTCACGTGCCGTCAACCTACGCCGCAAGGGCACCAGTGGAGCGGCCCTCTGCAGGTAAAGGCGCCGCGTCTCGGCGTAACTGTCTGCCTCTGGCACGTCGAGACCCCAGCGCGCCTCTTCGGTCACAGCAGAGCGAGGGCCGCCCGGCTGGCCGGATGCGATGGCTGGGGAGGTCTCGATGACGTACACGCGGGCTACGTCGGTTTCGTAGGCGCTGATGATCTTCATGGTAGCCTCCTATCCGTACCCGACATAGTGCGCGTCCAGTTGGTACGACGCGCTGGCATTGGCGTCAAGCGCACCGGAGACGATGGCGCGCCAGTCGCGGGACAGCGGCACCGGAGCCACGCCTGCGTAGAGCGTCCCGGCGCCCGCGCCCGGATGGATGGCGTAGGAGAACAGGCCCGCCGTCGTGATCGAGCTGGCCCATGCGGTGATGGTCCGGTACTTGCCGTTGTGCTTCACCTGCACGATGAGGCCGCCGATAATGGCCGTCGCGGCGGTGCCGTAGACGTTGAGATGGAGCACGACGCCGGCGTGCTGGTAATTGACCTGATCTGTAGACGTTCGGCCGCCTACGATATCTGAGGCGCTGGCCAGGAGGACGGCTGTGGCGTTGTTCCGCTGGCGATCCCAGGTCGCGCCGTTGAAAATGTTGTTGAGCACGCCCTGGTAGACGATGGCATCCGTGTCTGGGGTTGCGATGATGCTGGGGGAGGCCTGATCGTCTGCTCCGTTATCCGTACGTCGCATCTGACCGACCAGCACGACCGTCCCCACCGTGACGGCCCGTTGTCCGGAGATGAGCGCCGTAACCGTCCCCACCTGCGCGGTGAGCGTCCCCGCTACCTGAGCTGTCAGGGTGCCAGCCACCTGTGCGGTGACGGTGCCGACTTGCGCCGTGATCGTGCCAACCG
>Ga0082335_1001693_pt1 | contig 44950 bp, 34 predicted proteins | sample Subgrocontami58m_FD_72375 | JGI IMG/M metagenome (GOLD analysis project Ga0082335, IMG submission 72375) | Subsurface groundwater microbial communities from S. Glens Falls, New York, USA - GMW37 contaminated, 5.8 m (SPADES assembly) (version 2) ...
TGGATGGTTCCCAAGATCATGGCCAGGATCTCTTTGGCAGTAAACAGGTGCCTCAGATAGGCCCGCGAGTACTTGCGACAGGTATAACAATCGCAGTTGCGGTCAACGGGACCTTCATCATACCGGTAACGGGCGTTTCTTATAACAACCTTTTCTTCATTTGTAAATAATAATCCGTGGCGGGCGGAGCGGGTGGGTATGACGCAGTCAAACATATCGATCCCCTGGCTGACGCAGTATAGGATATCGTCCCGGGTTCCGACCCCCATCAGGTAGCGGGGGCTCTGCTCGGGGAGCAAAGGCGCAGTATGCCGGACCAGATCATACATAATGTCTTTCGGCTCGCCGACGCTTACCCCCCCCAGGGCATAACCGTCAAACCCGATATCCACCAGTTCCTCCACTGCCCGTTGCCGCAAGGCGGGGTAGCTGCTCCCCTGCACAATACCGAAAAGCGCCTGATGGTCTCCTCTTCTGGCCTGACGGCAGATCTGCGCCCACGTAGTCGTCAGGGCCAGGGATTTTTCTGCCGCGGCAAAGGTCGTCGGATAAGGGGGGCATTCATCGAGACACATCATGATGTCGGAACCCAGGGCTTCCTGGATTTCCACGGCCAGTTGTGGACTAATAAAGTGTTCCGAGCCGTCAATATGGGAACGGAAGATTACCCCCGCCGGCGTAATCTTCCTGAGCGCAGCAAGGCTGTATATCTGGAAACCGCCGCTGTCCGTCAATATCGGGCCGGGCCACTGCATAAAGCGGTGGAGCCCCCCGAAATCGCGGATCAACTCATGGCCCGGCCTCAGGTAGAGATGATAGGTATTGCTCAGGATCATCTCCACGCCCGCCTCCTGCAACATTTCCGGCAGCAGGGCTTTCACTGTGCCCAAGGTGCCGACGGGCATGAAGGCCGGTGTTTCCACCTGGCCATGGCGCGTACTGATTTTGCCCAGGCGCGCCCCGGTAAGGGGATCTTTCTTGATTAATTGGAATTCCATTGGCCCATCATAATATCAGCATGCAATCCCCATAACTGTAAAAACGGTAACGTTCCTCTATCGCTTGGCGATAGGCCTCCCTGACAAGCTCCCTTCCGGCAAAAGAACAGACCAGAAGATACAGTGTGGACTTGGGCAGATGAAAATTCGTCAGCAGGGCATTCACCCTCTTGAAACGGTAACCGGGATAAATAAAAAGGCCCGTCGCGGCCTTGCCGGCTTTCACCTTTCCCGCCTCATCGGCTGATGTTTCCAGCGTCCGCATGGAGGTGCTACCCACAGCGACAACCCGCTTCCCTCCATTGATAATCCTCGCTGATTCATCACTAATTTCATATATTTCCTTGTCCATGCGGTGATTTTCCAGTTGCTCTTCCACCACGGGGCTAAAAGTGCCGTACCCCACATGCAGCGTTATCCCGGCGATGACCACACTGCTACCTGCCACCTCGTTCAATACCTCAGGAGAAAAATGGAGACCGGCAGTGGGAGCAGCTACCGACCCGGGGACCCGGGCATAAATGGTCTGATACCTTTCCCGGTCCTGGACAGAGTTCACCTGATCTTTGCCGCGTTTGATGTACGGCGGTAGAGGCGGGACACCCAACTGCTCGATGAATTCATCAAAGGACGGAACAACCGAAAAATCAAGGAGCCATTTCTTTTCACTGATCCGTTCCCTGACCTGCGCCTCGCAGCCCTCGGCAAACCATAAACTCGTGCCGGGCCGGACATTCCTGGCAGGTTTTAACAGCGCCTCCCAGGTCTGTTCCCGCGAAGTCCCTGGTACTTTACGTGCCAGGAGCAGCACTTCAACCCCGCCGCCCGTCGCTTTCCTTCCCTTCAGCCGGGCAGGGATTACGCGCGAATTGTTGACGACGAGGACGTCCCCCCTTTGCAGATGCTGGTGAAAAGTCTTGAAAACAGTATGCCTGATGCCGCCACTCCGCCGGTCGACGATCATCAGCCGCGACTGATCCCGGACGGGCGCCGGCTCCTGGGCAATCAGGGCCTCCGGCAGGTCATAATCAAAATCCGATAGGTTCATACTCATTCTCATGCTGGTAATTGGTGATTTGTAATTAGTGTTCGGTGTTTGGTGATTAGCGATTTGCAAGCTGCTGTTTACTAATCACAAATCACCGCAACTAGGGCAGTTCCCTTCTCAATTTGGCTTCTTCCCACAAGCGGTCCATCTCCGCGAGCGGAACTTCGACTGCTTCTTTTCCTTTTTTGCGCAACTCCTCCTCGACATAGGCAAACCGCCGAATAAATTTATCGGTGGCCGCACGCAACGAAGCCTCGGCATCGACTTCCAGGAAACGGCTGAGATTAACGAGCGAGAACATGAGGTCGCCGATTTCCTCCGCCACCTGTTCCCGGCAGCGGTCCCGGAGCGCCCCTTTCAGCTCTGTCAGCTCCTCCTCCACCTTTTGCAGGCAGTCTGACCGGCTTTCAAAGTCAAATCCAACCCGCGCGGCCACATTGGTAATCTTTTGCGCCCTGCTCAGTGCGGGAAGGGCTTTGGTAACGCCCGCCATCTGTTCCCCGCAGGTAGCCCCACCCTTCCCTTCCTGTTTCTTGATGATTTCCCAGTTCTCCTTAACCGCGGCCACACTTTTCACTGATGCATCGCCAAACACGTGCGGGTGACGGCGGATCATTTTTTCCTCTATTCCGGCCGCGACGCCCGCCAGGTCAAAATCTCCCTTCTCTTCCGCCAAGCGGGCCAGAAAGACAATCTGAAAAAGCAGATCCCCCAATTCTTCCTGCAGGGCCGCCGGGGAACCGTTTTCGATGGCATCAACGACCTCATAGGCCTCCTCCAGCAGATAGCGGGCGATATCGCCCTGGCTTTGCACCCGATCCCAGGGGCATCCCTCCGGCGATCTCAACCGGACAACAATCTCCATCAGTTTCCCCAGGTTCTCCCCTGCCTTCGCCTTTATCTGCCTTGACCCGTCCAATTGTTTTCCTTTAACCCCGATAAACGGGATGAGGGCCGGTAAAAAAATACACAAGAAAGCGGATCATTTTCTAACGGGCCCTAATGTGAGAAATGTCATGATTGAATGCAGGATGCGCCTCAAAAGCCCGGCGGCTATTTGATGCACACGCGGCGCACCTGTTTGAAATCCGTCATACCCTGAAATGACTTCATGATACCATCCTGCAGGAGGGTGGTCATACCCTGTTCTATGGACATGTCGCGCATCTCTTCGACGGTGGCATGCTTCTGGATCAATCTTTTTACTTCGTCGGTGCCGACCAGGAGTTCGTGGATGCCCATTCTTCCCTTGTAACCGGATTTATCGCAGACATCGCAGCCTTTCGGCCGATGGAGGGTCAGGGCGTCGGTATAGGGAATATTCTGCTTGCTGAAAAGCTCCGGACCATAACTCTCGACGATCTCCTCGTATTCTTCCAAGGTCGGATGATAGGGTTCCTTGCAATTCTTGCATAGTGTCCGCACCAGTCTCTGTGCCAGGATGCCCAACAAGGCGTCCGCGAAGTTCAGGGGATCGATGCCCATGTCCAATAACCGCGTAATGGTTTCCGGTGCGCTGTTGGTATGCAGAGTACTAAAGACGAGATGCCCCGTAAGAGAGGCTTCAACGCCCGTTTTCGCCGTTTCGAAGTCCCTCATCTCCCCCACCATGATGACATCCGGATCAGCGCGGAGAAAGGCGCGCATGGCCGCGGCGAAATCAAAACCGATCTTCGGTTGCACCTGGACCTGCCGCAGGCCGTATTGGGTGATTTCGACGGGATCTTCCGCCGTCCAGATCTTTCTGTCCGGCTTGTTGATATGGTGCAGGGCGGCGTGCAGGGTCGTGGTCTTACCGGAACCGGTGGGACCCACGACCAGGATCATCCCGTAAGGTTTCCCCAATATATTCTGCAGCTCCTTATAATTCCTCGGCGACATGCCCATGGCCTCCAGGGGCAATGTTTCCCCTTTTGCGAGGATACGCATGACCACATCTTCTACGCCACCTTGGGTGGGAATAGTGGCCACGCGCAGTTCGATCTCATCGCCGCCCGAGCGGCGGAATTTTATTTTGCCGTCCTGGGGGATGCGGCGGACCGTAATGTCAAGATTAGACATGATCTTGATGCGGGAGACAAGGGCCGCCCTGTAACTATACGGCACGGTTTGATAAAGACCGCAATCGCCGTCGACGCGAAAACGCACCTCGACATTTTTCTTACCGATATTTGGTTCCACGTGAATATCCGAGGCCCGCCGCAGGTAAGCATCGTTGATAATCTTGTTCACCAACTGCATGATGACGCTGTCCGATTCCGTGACGATATCCTCGTCCTCGTCCTGCGCTTCTTCCTCCACATCAAGCTTGCCGAGAATATCACTGATCGAGGACTCCTCCTCACCAGACTGATAGAAGAAATTAATGAATTTCTTTATATCCTCAGGAAAGGCCACATCATAGCGAACATTCTTCGTCTTCAAAAGACTTTCGATCATATCCCGCTTCAGGATGTTGTTGGGGTCATCGACAATTATCTGGATCACGCCATCCGGCTTGCCGATGGGAACCCACAACTCCCGCTGCAAATATTCTTTCTTCAGATTCTTCAAAAGGTCTGCCGGTATGGGTATTTTGTCGTTGAAGTCAAAAAATTTACAGCGAAAGAAGGCTTCAAAGGATTTGCCCATGTCTTCGCGGGAGATCTTGTACTTTTTCATCAGAAAAGCTTCGATGGGCTCTTTGGCTTCCCGGGACTCTTCCCAAGCGTTCTCCAGTTCTTCCTCTTTCAGCTGGTCCCGGGAGACAAGCCAATCGAACCTTGTTTTCCGCCGCCGGGCGTACCGCTCTTGATTGTAAAAGGCTACACCCAGCACCTCGGCGATCTCCTGGAGAAAACCCTGTTCCTCTTCCGAAAATTTATCGCCATTGCCCCCTTTTTTGTTGATTATCTGGATAACGCCCATGAGATTGTTATTATGAAAGATCGGAGCCGCAAGTATCTGGCTGGTTTTAAAGCCGGTTTTCTTGTCCCAGCTGGCATCGAAGGTCAGTTCCTTATGAATGCTCTGCAATTCATTCTTGCTGTAAGCATCGGCAATATTCACGATTTTTCCGGTATTGGCCACGAATCCAGCGATGCTCTTGTTGCTGATCGGCACCCGTATTTCTCTTACCTGGGTTCCCGCCAGGAACATGGAATAGATTTCGTTGCGCGGCTTGTCCACCACATAGATAGTTGCGGAACTAGCGTTGAAGAGACTGAGTATGCCATCCTTCAGATCCACCAGGATCTGTTTGATGTTCTGGGCCGCATGAATGCGGTTGGTGATATCCTGCAAGGCCTTGCGAATAAGCAGCTGTTCTTCGAGCACATTGATTTCTTTGTTTTTTATTTGGTCAAGCATTCCCTTCTCCGATTTTTTCTACCGATCTGCCAGCTTCCACTCTGCCAGCATAATTTATATTATTCGTCATCTGTGAATCTTATAACATAATGTAAAACCATGTCAACAGCTGACGGTTCGGAAAACCTTAAATGATGTGAATAAAAAATTCAATCAGGACTTTAATGACTTAATTTGTCATTCTCCGGAGCAGGTGCTCTTATTACGTGAAAACCTGGAAATTCTGTGGTAAAAGTAAGGCTAAAATTCACAAAGGAAATCGGCCATGACCATATTGCAGGATGATCTGACCATTGTGCTGGCCGGCGAAGCCGGCCAGGGCCTCCAAACCATAGAAGTACTCCTGACCAGTCTCTTGAAAAACAACGGTTATCATGTTTATGCCACGAAGGAATATATGTCCCGGGTCCGGGGGGGGATGAATTCCACAACGCTCAGGATAGCCTCCCGGAGGGTATGCGCCCTGCGGGAAAAGATTGATCTTCTTATACCGCTCCACCCCAATGCAATCCCCCACTTGCAGCACCGTTTGACTGATGAGACGGTGGTCATCGGCGACCAGTCAACCATCGATTATCGCCCCATGATCCATGTTCCTTTCCTGAAACTGGCAAACGAAATGGGGAACAGCGTCTATGCCAATATTCTGGCCGTTGGTATGATCGCCGGCCTGCTGAAGATTGATCGCGAAAAATGCGTACAATTCATTGACCGTCATTTCAGTGGGAAGGGTGAGGAGGTCAAAAACAATAATTTGGCGGTCCTGCACAAAGGTCTCGATATTGGCGCCGGCCTGGCCGCAAGCATCGTCATCGAGTTGGTAGGCGATGCAGGGGTCGCCGGGGAAATATTGATTACTGGTGGTGACGCCGTGGCTTTCGGAGCGCTGGCCGGCGGCTGCAACTACCTTTGCGCCTACCCCATGTCTCCGTCCACTTCCGTTTTGAATGCCATGGCTGCATTTTCCAAACAGTTCGGGGTGATCGTCGAGCAGGTGGAGGATGAGGTAGGGGTGGTCAACATGGCCATCGGCGCCTGGTACGCCGGCGCCCGGGCCATGGTTACAACTTCGGGGGGTGGATTTGCCTTGATGACGGAGGGGTTAAGCCTCGCCGGCATGATTGAATCACCGCTGGTGATACACCTCGGACAGCGTCCGGGCCCCGCAACGGGACTTCCCACCCGCACAGAGCAGGGAGATCTATCTCTTGCGCTCTACGCCGGACACGGGGCCTTCCCCAGGATCATCATCGCCCCTAGAAATATCGAAGAGGCATTTTTTCTTTCCCAAAGGGCCTTTAATCTGGCGGACAAGTACCAAGTGCCGGTTTTCATTCTCACCGATCAGTATCTGGTGGATACCTATTACAATACGCCCTGCTGGGAAATGGATGATCTCAAGGTGGAAAAACACTTTATCGAAACAGCAGCAGATTACCGGCGCCATATTTTTACGGCCTCCGGCATCTCTCCGCGCGGCCTCCCCGGTTTTGGTCCGGGAAAAGTTTGTGTGGACAGCGACGAACACGATGAAGGCGGCTATATCACTGAAAACATGGATATCCGCAAGAAGATGGTGGAAAAGCGGTTGAGTAAGACTGCAGCCATGGTAAATGACATCCTGCCGCCCCAGCTGACCGGCCCGCCGGATTTTGAGACGCTGGTGATCGGCTGGGGTTCCACCTACCCTGCCCTGGCCGAGGCCCTCGACAGAATAGGGAACGGCAAACTGGCACACCTGCACTTTTCCTGGCTCTATCCCCCGGCCCAGGAGGCGGCGCGATATTTGGCCCAAGCTAAGAAGATCGTCGTCGTCGAGAACAATGCCACCGGCCAATTCGCTCAGTTGCTCAAGCTGACCATGGACTGCCAGGCAGAGAATATTTTAAAATACAACGGCCTGCCTTTTTCCGTCGAGGAACTGGTCCGGGAGATAAGCGCGCACTGTGATTAGTGATTTCAAGGAGATTTGCCATGTCTCAAAATGAGTTTGATTTCCCGCACCAGGTCGAAACGGCTTGGTGCCCCGGATGCGGTAACTTTGCCATTCGTAAGTCTCTGCTGGCGGCCCTTGATGAGCTCGGCCTGCCCCGGGAAAAAGTGGTCCTGGTTTCCGGTATCGGTCAGGCCGCCAAGATGCCTCAGTACATTAACACCAGTTTTTTCAATGGGCTGCATGGCCGGGCTCTGCCCGCGGCTACGGCGATCAAGGCCTGCAATCCGGAGTTAAAGGTCATCGTGGTGGGTGGCGATGGCGATGTGTATGGCGAAGGAGGCAATCATCTATTGCACGCCACGCGCCGGAATCCCGATCTGACCCTCCTGGTGCATGATAACATGGTCTATGGCCTCACCAAAGGCCAGGCGTCACCCACCAGCAGGGAAGGCATGGTAACCCTGGTACAGGTGAACGGGGTCTTCGAAAAGCCTCTGAACCCTTTGGCACTCGGCGTAGCACTCGATGTTCCCTTTATCGCCCGCGCTTTGGCCGCCGATATGGACCAGACCCGGGAACTCTTCAAGAAAGCCATTCTCCACCGCGGCTTTGCCCTCGTGGATATTTTTCAGCCCTGTATCTCTTTCAATAAGGTCAACACCTTCAAGTGGTTCAAAGACAATTCCTATTATGTCGGGGACGATTACAATCCCGCCGACAGACAGGCGGCCTTTGCCAAGGCGCTGGAAGAATCGCCCTTTCCTCTGGGGATCATTTACCGGAACGAAGAACGCACCACCTTCGAAGAAAACCTGCCGCTCTATACACAGGACAAGCGGGCGCTTTACGAACGGGAAACAGACTTCGTCAAAATCAGGCAGCTATTGCAGTCCCGAGTATGAGGCCGATCTTTCGAACCTTAAGCTACCGGAATTTCCGCCTCTTTTATATCGGCAACGGGATATCCCTCATCGGCACTTGGATGCAGCAGGTGGCCATGAGCTGGCTGGTTTACCGTCTTACCGGTTCGCCTGTTTTACTGGGCCTTATTGCCTTTGCCGGTCTCTTTCCGGGCTTTGTCTTCGCGCCGCTGGCGGGCGTGCTTTCCGACCGCTGGAGTCGCTTTCACATCCTCCTTGTCGTGGAGATTCTGGCCCTGTTGCAGGCTGCCGTACTGGCCGTGCTCGTTCTGGCAGACCTGGTGTCCGTGGGGCATATAGTTGTTCTCAGCGTGCTCCTGGGCCTGATAAATGCGTTCGACATACCGGCGCGTCAGGCACTGGTCGTGGAGCTGATCGAGAACCGCGAGGATCTGGGGAATGCCATCGCCCTTAACTCCGCCCTTTTTAACGGCGCCCGCTTGATCGGTCCGTCCCTGGCGGGCATTACGATCGCCCTGGTTGGTGAAGGGATATGTTTTGTTTTGAATGCCTTGAGTTACCTTGCCGTCATCGCTACCCTTTTGATTATGAAAATCGAGACCCCACCCAGGCCGGCAAGTATCTCCAACATTGCGCAGGAACTGAAAGCCGGCCTGTCCTACACCCTGGGTTCGGTGCCCATCCGCTCGCTGATCATGCTTATTTCCCTCGTAAGTTTAATGGGCATGCCTTACAGTGTGCTGCTGCCGATTTTTGCCAAAGATGTTTTCCACGGCGGTCCGCATACCCTCGGTTTTCTTACCGCTGCCTCCGGCGCCGGGTCGATGATTGCGGCCTTGTACCTCGCATCCCGGCTGTCCCTGGCAGGAATGGGACGTACTGTGCCGCTGGCCGCGTGCCTGTTCGGCGTCAGTCTGATCTTATTTTCCCTGACTAAAACCCTCTGGCTCTCTCTTATTTTCCTAATGTTGGCCGGCTATGGCGGAATGGTTCAGTTCGCCATCAGCAACACCATCCTCCAGACCCTTGTGGATGATGATATGCGGGGCCGCGTCCTGAGTTTCTTTGCCATGTCTTTTATGGGTGCCATGCCGCTCGGCAGCTTGCTGGCCGGGATACTGGCCGGGATCATCGGCGCCCCTACGACGCTGATGATCGGTGGCCTTTGCTGCATTACCGGAGCCCTCCTGTATGCCCTTAAACTTCCCCGGCAGCGGAACATTGTTGATTCGCAATGACAGAGAATTTGAAAAATTTCATCATCTCCCGCATCCGGGCCGAAGGCCCGGTGACTTTTGCCCGGTTCATGGAGTGGTGCCTCTACCACCCCCTCCACGGTTATTACAGCTCCGGAGCAGCCGGCATCGGTAAAGACGGTGATTATTATACCGCTCCTTGTGTACATCCCCTCTTTGGGGGAATGGTGGCCAAGCAGCTTAGCGAGATGCACCGGATACTGGGGAAAGCGACCTTTACGATCCTGGAAATCGGCGGCGGCCGGGGTTTTCTTTGCCAGGACATCCTGAACTGGCTGAAACAGCATGACCCCGAGTTATACCGCTGTCTGGACTACACAATCATGGAGTTGTCGCCCTCATTTCGCCAGGAACAGCAGGATAGGCTGGCTGGAGAGGCCGCGCAGGGCAAGGTCCGCTGGGTGCCCACCGATCTTCTACGATTGGGGAGACTTTCCCTGGAGGGTTGCATCCTTTCCAATGAACTCGTGGATGCCTTCCCGGTCCACCGGATAAGATGTGAAGGAGGAGAACTCCAGGAGATCCTGGTTTATGAGGAGGAAGGCCGCTTCATCGAAAGACTCGGCGGCCTGTCTGACCCAGCGCTTGGCCGTTATTTTGCCGCTCTGGGAATCAACATTGCCGAAGGCCAGACGGTGGAAGTCAATCTACGGGCTCTCGCCTGGCTGGAAGAGGCGGCCAGCTGCCTCAAACAGGGTTTTTTGCTGACCATCGATTACGGCTGCCAGGCGGCCGAGCTTTATGCACCCTGGCGTCGCGACGGTACACTCCGTTGCTTTTTTCGGCACGGGCTGAAGGATTCGCCCTATGAAAATTTGGGAAAGCAGGATATAACTGCCCATGTTAACTTCACTTCCCTCATCCGGAAGGGAGAGGAGGTAGGTCTCCATCTCGCCGGCCTGGTGCCGCAGAACCGTTTTCTCCTGGCGCTGGGTTTGTTGGAAGCAGCTGCTGCTGCCACCAAAGACCTGTCCGCAGTCGCGGGGTTGCAGTTGCGGCTTTCCCTGAAGCATCTTTTAGATCCCGAAAGGGGCATGGGGGAGATTTTCAAAGTCCTGATTCAGCAGAAGGGAATTGAGAAACCCCAATTGAGGGGCCTGAGGAAACTCGGTGATTTGTAATCTGTGATTTGTGATTTGTAATTTCCAGCTTGCACAAAGTTCCGATTGCTAATCACTAATCACTGATCACTAATCACAAGTAAGGTGGGAGGTAAAGATGAGGGACGTCAAGATACTGGCGTTGTATGGTTCACCTCGCCGGGGTGGAAATACGGAAATACTGATGGATGAATTCCTGAAAGCCGCAGAAACGGAAGGGGCAGTGATTGACCGTCTTTATATCGGCGACTATGACATCACCCCTTGCCGGGAATGCCTGGCCTGCTTTCTGGACGGCCGCTGCATCATCGCGGACGACATGGAGCAGATCTATACCCGCCTGCTGGCAGCGGATATTATCGTGCTGGCTTCACCCGTGTTCTTCTACGGCGTTTCCGGCTGGATCAAAGCGTTAATCGACCGCTCCCAGGCGCTTTGGGCGAGGAAGTATGTACTTAATGACCCCTCGATGGGCAAGGAAGCCGAGAAAAAGAAGGGTTTTTTTATTTCGGTAGGAGGAACTAAAGGCCCCCGTGTATTTGAAGGTGCGAAATTGACGGCCAAATATTTTTTTGACGCCCTTAACGCCGAGTATGCGGGAGAACTCCTTTTTCGGGAAATAGATGCCCAAGGCGACATCCGTAAGCTGCCGGGGGCACTGGAAGAGGCCCGGGCAGCGGGTAAGCGATTGGTGGCCGAGAGCAGGGCAGAAAAAAGGTAAGGCCCTGTCGGGAAAGGACTATCGCACTTTCCTTGGTCATTGAACCAAGGCTTCGTAAAGATAAATTATTTTTTGTTTGCCTTGACTGCCTGAGCCGGCTGTGCTAGGTAAACGCAATTCCCCCTTCCGGCCACTTTCGGCTAGATGCACCGGCTCGGTAGAACCCGCCGCTACACATCTAAAAGAGGGGGCCCTTTAGTAAGTTAGCAATTTATTCTGCGTATTTTCGCAGATTAAATTTCGTCAACGCACTTATCCCGTTTACGGGGTTGGTAACGTCGGAAAGTCAAGGCAGGAATAAAACACCGAAAATGATGTCTCCGCTTACGCACATTGATGAGCACGGCAAGGCGCGGATGGTGGATGTGACGAACAAGGCAACAACCGTCCGGGAGGCCGTAGCCGAAGGTAAAGTGAAGATGCAGACGTCCACCCTCGCTTTGATCGAGAGCGGGGGCGTGCCGAAAGGCGACGTCCTGGCCGTCGCCAGGATTGCCGGTATCATGGCGGCCAAGAAAACCAGCGACTTGATCCCCCTATGCCATCCGCTCCCCTTGACGGGGGTAGACATCCAATTTATTAGCCGCGCCGCTACCGGAGAGATAACTATCGTGGCAACCGCTAGGAATGTTGGTCAGACGGGTGTGGAGATGGAGGCCCTGGCGGCGGTCAGCGTGGCCGCTCTGACGATTTATGACATGTGCAAAGCCGTTGACAAGATGATGACCCTGACCGATATAAGGCTGGTTTCCAAGAAGGGCGGAAAAAGCGGCACTTTCGTCCGCAGCGAACCATAGCGGCCAGAGGGACAAATGCTACAGATACATAAGATCAGGCGCGCCATCGTTGTCCCTTTGGGGGCGGCCCTCTTTTCCCTTTTCGTTCTTTTGATGCTTGCCTGGTCGGTTCCCTCCCTTCCGGGAGAGCGAACGGTCCTGACGACGCTTTTTATCATATTGGGTTACCTCTTATTGGAAGTAACATCCCGGCAGGTTACTTTCCGGGATGAGGGCGTCGAATTCGGGAAGTTTCTGAGACAAAAAGAGCTGCGCTGGGATGATATTACCCATCTGGGTTCAGTGGTCATGGGCGCCAAGGTTTATATCCTCTTGACCACTACCAGGGGTTTTTATGTCCTGTCGAACAATTATGAAGGATTTACTGAACTGCTGCAATGTTTGCGCACCAATCTGGCGAGCGAAAGAGTGGACAAGGAAATCAGCGATCTTATTGAACGCCCGAGACCAAACAATAAGCCGGTACTTTCGGCATGGCTTGTCGTGGCGGTCGTAATAGCGGTTATTGCATTGCGTCTTTTTACTATTTAAGAGTTTCCTGTCACTGGCTATGAGGAAGGGATTGCTATGAAGCGCAAAAACAACAATGGCGTAACGAAGGTAACGGCCGCCAAAGACACCTATTCGGTTGTGGAAGAGGTGATTGAACAAAAACTGGCCGATATTACAACCATTTTGCATTCATCAAATGGGGCCAAGAGCAGGCTGCATGAGCATATCCTTTCCATTGTCGAAAGGAGCCTTTTCAAAATAGCCTTGCAGCGCAGTAACAATGTCAAGGTTGCCGCGGCGGCTTATCTGGGAATCAACAGGAATACCTTCCAGAAAAAAATGGTAAAACTGGGTATCGACAACCTCAAAGAGTAGGCTACAGGGCACATGCCACTACCACGTAAGATAGAGGAAATCATCAAAAAAGGGGTCAGGATTACTGACCCCTTTTCCATAGAAATAGGAGATGAGGTTAATCCGGACCGGATTTCCGGCCAGGGCGTGGTGATTTATAACGGTACCCGGATATACGGCGCCAATACCCTTATTTCCGCCGGGGCAAAAATAGGCTTCGAGGGACCAGCTACGATCGTTGATTGCCAACTGGGCCCCCTGGTGGAGCTGAAAGGAGGGTTTTTTCAATCCTCAGTTTTTTTACAACGCGCCAGCATTGCTTCCGGAGCACAGGTGCGCGAGGGGTCTCTACTGGAAGAGGAAACAAAAGCCGGGCATACCGTCGGTCTTAAACAAACCATCCTTTTCCCTTTTGTCACGCTCGGGAGTTTGATCAATTTTTGCGACTGCCTGATGGCCGGCGGCACGGGCCGGGATAATCACAGTGAGGTGGGCAGTTCCTATGTACACTTTAATTACACGCCGCAACAGGACAAAGCCACGGCCTCACTGATCGGCGATGTCCCCCGGGGGGTAATGCTGGATCAGCCGCCTGTCTTCCTGGGCGGCCAGGGCGGCTTGGTCGGTCCGCTCAGGATCGATTTCGGTACCGTTATTACCGCGGGCACGGTGTGGAGGCACGACAGCAGTGGAACAAAGGTGCTCCATGGAAGCGATGGCCGGCCCCGCAGTCAGGAATATAATGCCGGAGCTTATGGAGACATCAGGAGAAAAGTAACAAATAACGTCATGTACATCGCCAATCTTCGCGCTCTTGAACAGTGGTATGGACAGGTGCGCCGGCCTTTCTTTCAGAAACGGGAGTTCGGTGAGGAGCTGCTGGCGGCAAGTTTGCAACTCCTGGCGGCGGCCCTTCAGGAAAGATTGAAACAATTTCGCTCTTGCGCCGGGAAGATGTATAAATCCGCGGCCATTGACCGCAAGCGCGTTGGCGAGGAAACTGACCTGTCTTATCGTCAACGGGAGCTGGCGGATAAATGGACTGAAATAGAGGACTGTCTTCTGGCCCCCCTGGACGAAGAAGTCATCTTACGTTGCCGCGATTCTTTTCTGGAAATTTTCTTTAAACAAGGATCGAGAGGCGATGATTACCTTGAAGCAATCCGGGGGCTGGAGGGAGAGACCAAACTGGCCGGGACTTGCTGGTTGCAGGGCATTGTGGATTGTCTGGACGAAAGGGTCAAGCGGGTGCTGCCGTCCTTCAGCTCCTATTTAACCTGATTCCGGTAAAAAAGATATTGCCCGCTAGGGAGAATCGATGTTTAACCAATACATTGTTAAGCTGTTAACTTCACTAAATAAATACAGCGTCTACCTCGGCCGCCGTCCCAGCCGGGTGCGCGGACCTGCCATCATCTTTTTCCCCCTTCTGAGCCACCTCTTATGTTGCGGCCTAGCGGGCATGGTGACTATCAAAGGCGCCTCTTCCCCACCTGACATCGATGGCGGGGAAGGGCTGGCAGCTCTCCTGAAGAAGATCAGGGAGAGGGATATAGCGGCCGTGCTGGCCGGATCGCGGCCGCTCGAAGAGTACCTGGGCGGCGAACTTTGCCTGGAAGAGATGGAACAGTCGGTCCATTCCTGGAAGACGGATAACAACTTCCGGCGTTTTTTCTTTGACCCCTCCCTGATTAGCGCATTGACGGAGCTCGTCAAGGAAATGAGAGGCTTCTTGACTCGGGAGGAAAAGACCCTCGAGGAGAAGGCAACTTTCTTTTCCACGGCCAGGCTGGAGACAATCAACGGCCGTCTCATTAAATTGCGCGATATTGCCTGGGCGGCGGAGCGGGATATTCTGGGGAATGTCGAGAAAATTCTTAAACTTGCCAACGCCTCCGATCCGGGCGAAATTTCTCCTGCCTCCCTGCTGAAGTATAAGAAGATTAACCTCCTTTTCAATTGCCTGGACCGTCTGGAAGTGCGAGGCCGGGATTCGGCGGGGATCCAGTTATCCTGGACCCTGGATCCCACCGCCAGCGGGCAGATCGAAGAGACCCTGGCCGATCCGGCGTTGCAGAAAGAATTTTCCGAAAGAAAACAAGCAGGAGATCTGGTTAACGGCTCCATCAACCTGGCCACCCTGCCCCGCCCGCTAAGTGGCGACGGGAGCGGCGCCACCCTTTCTTTAACCTATAAAACCTCCTCCGTCATCGGCGAATTGGGGCAGAATACGGCTAATCTGAGAAAAGCCGTCCTGGAAGATAAGGTTTTTCGTGCCTTGAACAAATGCGAGACAGTTTTCGACACCGCCTTTATCCATACCCGTTGGGCATCCGTTGGTTCCATTACGGAAGAAAATTGTCACCCCGTAAACAACTTTACCGTCCCGACGGGCAGCTCCCGCGCAGCCGGCGATACCGGGGAATATTATCCCGCTTACGGAACAGGCGCCTGGACGATCAGCGTAGCCCTGAACGGAGATATCGACAATTACCAGCAGCTGCGCAATGGGCTGGAGAAGGAAACCACGGTCATCGCCCCGGAAGTCACCACAGACACCAAGATCATTCCTCTCATCATCCAGAAATATCTGCGCCACGGCGATCAACTGGCTACCGCCTTTCGGCGGGCCGTAAATGACTTTGAAGGTTCCCATGCCATCGCCATGGTGAGCAACGTGGAGCCGGGCAAGGTTTTCCTCGCCCTGCGGGGCAGCGGCCAGTCCCTCTATCTCGGAATCTCCCCCGACCAGTACATCTTTTCTTCGGAAATTTACGGTCTGGTCGAAGTTACACCTTTTTTCCTGAAAATGGATGGTGAAGTGAGTCCTCTCCTCGACGTTCACGGGTCTTCCGGCCAGATATTGATCCTCGATCAGGATTCACCCGGAGGTCTGGAGGGTGTCAGCGGTAGCTTTTATGACGGCACCCCCCTCCGGTTCAAGGCAGAACAGATCCGGAAGGCCGAGATCACCACCCGCGACATTGACCGCGGTGATTACCCTCATTATTTCCTGAAAGAAATCACTGAATCCGCACTGTCGGTGCAAAAAACGCTGCGGGGAAAATATCTTATCAACTCGGAAGAATCGGGCAAGACGGTCGTCTTCAATCTGGGCGAGGACATCGTGCCGACGGAGTTGAAGGAAGCCCTTTTGCAAGGCCAAATCGCCCGGGTGTCAATAATCGGCCACGGCACGGCGGCGGTGGCCGGGGAAGCTATCGCCTGCGCCATGGCAAGATACCTGGAGGGCAGCCCCATCAAGATTGAGGCCAAGGTCGCTTCGGAACTCAGCGGTTTCTGCCTGGCCGATAACTTCACCGATACGCTGATCATCGCTATCACCCAGTCGGGAACCACCACGGACACCAATCGCGCCGTGGCTATGGCCCGAGAGCGCGGAGCGATGGTGGTGGCCATCGTCAACCGACGCCAGTCCGATATTACCACTAAGGCTCAGGGGGTTTTTTACACCAGCGACGGGCGGGATATCGAGATGTCCGTAGCCTCCACCAAGGCCTTCTATTCTCAGATAGTGGCCGGCCACGTCCTGGCCCTCTATCTGGCCCAGTTGCTGAAAACGCAGACCGATGATTTCATCGCGGAAGAATTGGCGGTCCTGGAACAGGCGCCCGCCTTGATGACGCGGGTCATCGAGAAGAAGCAGCAGCAGATACAGCAGGCGGTGGAAACTATCGCGGGGCAGAAGAAGTATTGGGCCGTGGTAGGCAGCGGTCCCAACAAGGCGGCAGCCGATGAAATCAGGATCAAACTTTCCGAACTCTGTTATCGCACGATTTCGTCCGATGTGGTGGAAAACAAAAAACACATCGACCTTTCTTCCGAACCGTTGATCATCGTCTGTGCTGCCGGCACCCCCGAGACCGTGCTGGGTGATATCATAAAAGATGTGGCGATTTTCAAGGCCCACAAAGCGGGGGTGATCGTTTTTACCGACGAGGGAGAAAGCCGCTTCAACGGGATCGCCGACGCGGTAATCGAGCTGCCCCGGGTCCCTCTCCCCTTGCCCGTCATTCTCAATACCGTTGCCGGTCATCTCTGGGGCTACTTTGCGGCGCGCGCCATCGATGAAGAGGCCCTTTTCTTCCGGATTTTCCGCAGCCGCCTGAGTGCCGCCGTGGCGGAACAGGCCAAGAACAATTATTCCCTCTACGAAAAAATTGCCGACCGGCAGTTACGCCGCGTCATCAGGGAGTTTTATCGTGATTTTCACCAGCGCCGCCAGCAGGGAGGCTTTTCCTTATCCCAGGTAAAGACAATTGCCGACTTGGTATTGCTTCTCAAGTACGCGGGGGGTAAGTTGCCGCTCGATGATTTCTGGTATGAATTCCCCGGCGCCGCCGGTTCTGCCTCACCCATTGAACTGCTGGATATTACCCTGGGTCAGGCGATCGACGAACTGACCCGACCGATAGATGCCATCAGGCACCAGGCAAAAACCGTGACCGTCGGCACCAGCAGGAAAGAACCGCCACTTCAGGGCATCATTTTCGATCTCTTGAAAAAACTGACGTTTTCCGTTCAAACCATGACCACCAAGAATATCTTAACCCTGACGGCCCTGCAGCCGGCCATCGGCTCGATCAAGGGATACACTCTTTACGAAATCGGCAACCTGGATGCGGAAGGCAATCCTTCCGATAACTCCACCATCGTCATTACGAAGAGAGGCGGCATCGCCCTGGCCATGAAGTCACGGGTCGAGTCTTCCGCCGCTCTGATGGGCACCAAGAGGACTATCGTCAGCACCGGTCATGTCTATGTTGGTTACGGCAAAGCGGACCGCACTTCTCTGGTCGTCGTGCCGCTGCTCGAGGAACAGACTATTAAGAACCTGCTTTTGGTTCATGTGGGCTTCAACGAAGCGCTGAACTTGCGCGGGAAGAAAGATGTTCTCGGCCACCGGTATAATGATATCCGCAATCTTATCAACGAATACAACCTGGTCTGGGATGACCGGTGCCTGGAACAATTGCCGCTCACCCTCCTGCTGACTGAACCGGTGGAGGTGATTGCGGATAGAATACGCCGAAAATTATTGAAAGAGGAAGGCAAGGAGCTCTAATGAAAACAAAATTCATATTTGTAACCGGCGGTGTGCTCTCTTCCCTGGGCAAAGGACTGGCGGCCGCCTCAGTGGCGGCCCTGCTGGAAAGCCGGGGGCTCCGGGTAACGAACCAAAAACTCGATCCTTACATCAATGTGGACCCGGGAACGATGAGTCCCTTTCAGCATGGAGAGGTTTTTGTCACGGACGACGGTGCGGAAACTGATCTGGACCTGGGGCATTACGAACGCTTTTCCTCGACCCGCATGGGAAAGGGCAATAACCTTACCACCGGCCAGGTCTACTATTCCGTCATTTCCAAGGAGCGAAGGGGCGATTACCTGGGCAAGACTGTCCAGGTCATTCCCCACATCACCAACGAAATCAAAGATTATATCAAGGCAACGGCCGATGACTTCGACGTGGCCATCGTGGAAATTGGCGGTACCGTGGGCGACATCGAAAGTCTTCCCTTTCTGGAAGCAATCCGGCAGTTTCGCAATGAAGTGGGGAGAAGGAATGCCATTTTTATTCACCTGACCTGGGTTCCCCATATCAAAACCGCCGGCGAGGTGAAGACCAAACCGACGCAGCACAGCGTCAAGGCGCTCCGGGAAATAGGTATCCAGCCGGACATCCTCCTTTGCCGGACCGAAAATTTTCTCTCCGAAGAAATCAAGGCTAAGATTGCCCTTTTCTGCAACGTCGAGGTAGCTGCCGTCTTCACGGCCAAGGATGTGCAGTGCATTTATGAGGTGCCCCTCATTTACCATCGCGAAGGGCTGGACGAAAAAATCGTGGAGCTCTTGAATATCTGGACCGGACGCCCACACCTCGAAGCCTGGGAGGAGGTAGTCAGGAAGGTAAGCAATCCCTCCGGGGAGGTGCAAATCGCCATCGTCGGCAAATACGTAAATCTTACCGATTCCTACAAGAGCTTGAACGAAGCCCTGGTCCACGGGGGAATCGCCAATGACTGCCGCGTCAATCTCCGTTTCGTGGATGCGGAAGAAATAGAAAAAGAGGGATGCGGAGTGCTGCCCGACGATATGGATGGCATTCTGGTTCCCGGCGGATTTGGCTCCCGGGGGGTAGAAGGCATGGTCTGGGCAATCGAGCAGGCGCGGAACCGGAAAATCCCCTTCTTCGGTATTTGCCTTGGCATGCAGCTGTCCGTCGTGGAGTACGCCCGCAACGTCGCCCAGTTGGAGAAGGCCAACAGTTCCGAATTCGATGCCCTCACTCCCTACGCCGTGATCGATCTCCTCCCCGAACAAAAGTCGGTAACGGAAAAGGGCGCTTCCATGAGACTCGGGGCGTACCCCTGCACTCTGGAAAAGGATTCTTTTGCCTTTGAGGCCTACCGGGAGACGGAGATCAGCGAACGGCACCGGCACCGCTATGAATTCAATAATGATTTCAAAACAATCATGGTCGAAAAGGGCATGCGCATTACGGGATGCTCACCGGATGGCCGTTTGGCGGAAATCGTCGAGGTTAAGGATCACCCTTGGTTTTTGGGCTGCCAGTTCCATCCCGAGTTCAAATCCCGCCCCACGAAACCGCACCCCTTGTTTATCAGCTTTATCAGGGCGGCGTTACACTATAAACTCCAGAAAAAATGACGACTTCATAAGGCGTCGAATGCCGGAATGACATCATGAGGCGCTTTTAATCTTTTTACGAGTCCGTCAATAATAACTTTTCCCGGGGGCTCAGCCATGTCTCTGATTTCAGCCACAGTGTTGCTTTTTCTGGTCCTCGATCCTTTTGGCAACTTGCCGTTTTTTCTTGTTGTGCTAAAAGATGTACCGGAAAAGCGGAAGGGCCGCATAATCGTCCGCGAAATGCTCATCGCCCTGGGCATCCTGGTAATATTCCTGTTCGGCGGCCAGTACCTGCTAACTATCCTGCAGGTCTCAGAGCCGTCACTGAGTATCGCCGGGGGAATCATCCTTTTTCTGATCGCAATTAGGATGATCTTCGGCGGCTATGAACAGGCCTTCGCCGGCGACCAAAGAGAGGCCGAACCGTTTATTGTGCCCTTGGCGGTGCCGGCCATTGCCGGCCCTTCGGCCATGGCCACCATCATGCTGCTCATGGCCCGGGAACCGGCCCGTTGGGCGGAATGGCTCATCGCACTCCTTGTCGCCTGGTTTATCACCGGCGTCATGATCCTCGCTTCCTACAAACTCCATCGACTGCTCGGCCATCAAGTAATTCTTGCCCTGGAGCGTCTGATGGGAATGCTGCTGACCACGGTAGCCGTAGAAATGTTCGTTAAAGGCATACAACGTTTGTTTTTGCCTGGCTGACTCTTACCGAAAGAGCCGCGGGTCAAGAGTTTGGACGCCGTCGTCAACGTACTCAGCGGGAAAGTGCACGCCACGTTGTTTAAGCAGGAAACCGGGCAGCGCTCGTACAAAGGCTTCGACCACCTGAATATCAAACTGAATTCCGGCCTGTTCCCTAAGAAACCTGATGACTTGAGAGAGGGGCATGGGCTCACAATCCAACGTTTGACCGAAGGCATATTTCGGATAATCTCGCCGGGAGGTCAAAGCATCAAAGACATCGGCCACGGCGATGATGCGTGAACCCAGGGGCAACTGATAACCGGAAAGACCGTCGGGATAACCGGACCCGTCCATTTTCTCGTGGTGTCGGCAAGCCATTTCCGGGACCCCTTTCAGGAGCCGGGGAAAATGAAAATTGTCCAGGATGGCCTTCGTCTTAGCAGGGTGGGTTTTCATTTCCAGCCAGTCTTCGGAAGTGAAGGCACCGTCCTTCAAAAGCACGTCGTCCCGCACACCGATCTTGCCGATATCGTGAAGAAGTGCGGCATATCTCAGGCATTCGGCTTCTTCTTTAGGCAGTTTCATTTCCTCCGCAATCAGGAGGGAGTATTCTTTAACCCGGTCGGAGTGGCCGGCGGTAAGGTGGTGCCGCGCGTCCACGATGGCGGATAAGGTAATCATCGAACTTTGGAAGGAGAGGAGAATTTCATCGACCAGCAGTGAATTTTCCAGGGCAATGGCGATTTGTGAAGTCAAGGCTTTAAGAAAAATATCATCTTCTTCCTGGAAGTAACCATTATCCTGCTTGTTAATTACCTGCAGCACGCCGATAATTTCGCCGCTACGATTTTTGATGGGAACGCACAAAACGGACCGCGTCCGAAAGTTATTCTTCAGATCAAAGGAACGGTCAAAAAATGGTAATTCCCAGGCATCGGCGACATTCACGGTCTCTCCCGTTTCCGCCACCCGTCCGCTGATCCCCTGCCCCAAGGGAAGCCGAATCTGCTTCACCCCTTCGGACACCATGGTCCAGAGTTCCCGGCTCTCCCGGTCCACAACGTACATGCTGGTGCGTTCCGCCTGCATGGCCTCGGTTACGTGGCCGACAATCAGGGGGAAAAGGCGTTCGAACTCCAATTCCGCTGTCAAACTGGAGGAAATGCCGATGAGGTTGGCCAAAATTTCCCGCAGCCGGTTCCGTTCTGCCAGTTGATCGGCCGCAGTGCTGAAAATGCTGTTGAAGCAACGAATCAGGGTCTGAATTTCATTTTCTTCAGGATGGTTGCCGGCGGCACCTTTAGTAAATTCCTTACACTCTTCGATCTTCCGCTGCCCAAACTCCTCTTCTCGATTAGCCACCGCCGTCGACCTGGACATGATTTCCCGAGTCACATTTTCCAGGCTGTGCAGCCAGCGGTACATCAGTAAAAAACTTAGCAGCGGGAAAAACAGCATGGCCGAAAGCCCGATATAAAAGGCCTCGTTCAAAAGTTCGTATCCCTTGTCGCCGATCAAAGGAATAATATACCCGTCCACGATATAAATAGCGATGAGGATAGGGAAAAGCGAAGACAAAGCAAAAAAGGCCAGGAAGACCTTCTTGGCTCTAACATCTTTCAGGGAGGCGCAAAATGCCATAAGGTTTACCTTAAGATTTTGCCCTCCTATACGGAAATAGTTTCAACCTGTCAACAAGATTTAAAATAATTGCTGATAATGATACCGGAATGCTCACCTCTCCCATTCGCTTATGGCGCTGTAAACCTGCGCCTCTGTGCCGGCGGAATCGAGCTCTTTGAGGAGATATCGGTTTTGGAGTGAGCGCGCCGCCAGCGACAGCACCTGTACTTGTACCTCGGGCTGCTCCAGCGGAGAAAGGCTGAGGAAAACATATTGCACAGGTTTATCGGTAGTTACATCCCTTACACCCCTCCTCATTACACCCAGGGCGGCGAGTGGACGGCTCATACCCGCGAGCCGCGCATGAGGGAAAGCTACCCCTTCGTTATAGAAAGTGGAACCTTGAGCTTCTCTTCGGCGGACGGCCTCCAGAGAGGTTGCCACATCACACTCCCTGCCATTGCCGCAGGCCAGTTTGACCAGTGCGGCGAATATTTCCGCCTGCGCGACCGGCTTGTCCCAGATAACAATCCGTGATTCAGCGAGGAGCGAACTCAAAAGCATTGTCGCCGCCGGTGCCTGCTGGCGTGGGACCGGAATTTCCGCCCGCTCGGACAACTCTTCTCCCCCCCTTTGGGCCGGAGTTCCTACCCCTGCCCCTGATACGCGCGGCCGCGTATCCAGTACAACAATGGTCGCTCCTCCGGCTTCTTCCATCAACCGTTCCGGAATACTCTTGGCGCCCATAATCCGTTTCCAGAAGGGAATGTATGCCGGGGACCCCATCACGATATGGCCAACCTGATATTCCTTGGCAAAGCGGAGAATGGTATCGGCAATATCACCGCCCTTGTAAGTGAAGACCATTGCTCCCAGTTCCTTTGCCAGGGTGAGGACGCCGGATAAAAGACGCTGCGTCCGGCTGTCGATGACGGTGGCCTCCTCGGAAGGGGTCTGTACGTAAACAACATACCAATTCCGGTTAAGTTTTCCGGCCAGGCGCGAGGCGTACCGGAGAAGCATTTCACTGTTTGGTCCCCGGGAGCTGAGGCAAACCATGACCTGGTCCGGAACGACGGCCCCCCCTTCCGGAGGGGCTTCCTGTCTTCTCAGATCTATCTGGGCGGCCATCTCCCGGAGCGTCAATTCCCGTAAATTTTCCAGGTTGGGCGTCCGAAAAAAATTCGTGAGCGCGGTGGAGATCCGCTCCACCGGATAGACCTTGCCCTCCTGCAGACGTTCCTGCAGGTCCTCAGAGCTAAGATCGACATTGACGATCTCATCTGCCTCCACCAGCACACTATCGGGCAGGCGCTCCCGCACCTTTACGCCGATAGCTTTTTCCACCACATCGTAGAGGCTTTCCAGGTGCTGGACGTTCAGGGTGGAAATGACATGGATGCCGGCCGCCAGCAAGTCCTGAACGTCTTCGTAGCGTTTCGCGTTTCTGCTTCCCGGCACATTGGAATGGGCCAGTTCATCGACGAGGGCGACCTGCGGCTTGCGGCGCAGGATAGCATCGACATCCATTTCTTCGATGATAATACCACGGTAAAGCTGAAGAAACCTGGGTATGATCTCCAAGCCCTCGAGGAGGTTAGCCGTGTCCGGACGACCGTGCGTTTCCACCAGACCGACCACGACATCGATGCCTTCCTCATTGAGCCGGTGGGCTTCCTGGAGCATCTGATAAGTCTTGCCTACGCCGGCGGCATAACCCAGATACACTTTCAGCCGTCCGCGCTGCGAACGGCGGATCATACGGAGAAAGGCGTCCGCCCGGCTGTTATGCATCATCGCTCACCGTTTCTTCTCCAGCTCCAGATTAAGCAGCAGCACATTTACCCCCGGTTCCCCGAAAATTCCCAGGGCACGGTCTGACCTATGGTTACCGATCATCTGCCGGATGGCAGGAGGGGAAAGGCCCCGCACCCGGGCGACGCGGGTAGCCTGCAGGAGGGCATTTTCTATGCTAATGTGCGGGTCCAGTCCGCTGGCGGAGGCGGTCACGGCATCCACCGGGATCAATACCCCCGGCGCCAGTTGATTTTCCTCACGATAGACGGCAACACGGTCCTTGACCAGTGCGATCAGTTTGGCTGAAGTTGGTCCCAAATTAGAGCCGCCGGAGTTGGCGCCGTCGTATCCGCCGCCGGCCGCTGAAGGGCGGGGATGAAAGTAAGCCGGGCCGGTAAACCTCTGGGCCAAAAGAACCGAGCCCATTACCTGCCCCTTGACCGTAACCAGCGATCCATTGGCCTGAAAGGGATAGAGACCCTGGGCAATCACCCAGACCAGAGCCGGATAGATGCCGCACAAGAGGATCACCAAACAGGCGAGCGCGAGGCAGGACCTGCACACTTCACTGATCATTTCTTTCATTATCATTCTGCTTATCCTCCGGACGCCATGCCGAGCAGCAGGTCAATCAGTTTAATGCCCACAAAGGGCGCCACTAAACCGCCCAGACCATAGATGAACAGATTGCGCAGCAAAAGCGAAGCAGCGCTGAGCGGCCGGAATTGGACACCCCGTAAGGACAGCGGAATCAGAAGCACAATGATCAACGCGTTAAAAATGACGGCCGAGAGGATGGCGCTGCGGGGAGATCTCAAGCCCATGATATTCAGGGGGGCTATCTCCGGGTAGAGGCCAATCAGCATGGCCGGGATGATGGCAAAATATTTGGCCACATCGTTGGCGATGCTAAAGGTAGTAAGCGCCCCCCGCGTGATCAGCATCTGTTTGCCGATTTCTACTATTTCAATGAGCTTGGTGGGATTGGAATCCAAATCCACCATATTGCCGGCTTCCTTCGCCGCCTGGGTGCCCGTATTCATGGCCACCCCCACGTCGGCTTGGGCGAGGGCGGGCGCGTCGTTCGTGCCGTCGCCAGTCATGGCGACCAGATGGCCGGCGGCCTGTTCCTTCCGGATCAGGGCCAGCTTGTCTTCCGGCTTGGCCTCGGCCAGATAATCGTCCACGCCGGCCTCGCGGGCGATGGCTTCGGCGGTGAGCTTGTTATCGCCCGTGATCATCACGGTCTTAATCCCCATGGCCCGGAAACGGGTAAACCGGTCTTTGAGACCTCCCTTCACGATGTCTTTCAGATGGATAACACCTAACACCCGGTCCTTTTCAGCAACCACCAGCGACGTGCCTCCGGAACCGGAAACGGCTGCTACTGTCTCGGTAACTGGGAGGGGAAAATCCTGACCGGTAAAATTCCTCACTGCGTCCGGGGCGCCTTTACGGATCTGTCGGCCATCGATGTCCACGCCGCTCATGCGGGTTTGGGCCGTGAAGCCGATAAAATCGGCGTGGGGCATTTCGGCCAGGGAGCGCCCCCGCAGGCCATACTGCTTGGCCAGGACCACAATGCTTCGCCCCTCCGGTGTTTCATCAGCCAGTGATGCCAGTTGTGCAGCATCGGCCAGCTCCTCGCGCGTCAGACCCGGGGCGGGGATGAACTCAGCGGCCTGGCGGTTGCCGAGGGTAATCGTGCCGGTTTTATCCAACAGGAGGACATCGATGTCTCCGGCCGCCTCGACGGCCCGGCCACTCATGGCCAGGACATTTTTTTGGACCAGCCGGTCAATACCCGCAATGCCGATGGCACTCAAGAGTCCGCCGATGGTCGTTGGAATCAGACAAACCAAAAGAGCAGTCAGCACGGTGATCGTAAAGTCAATGCCTGCATAAAGGCCGAATAATTTCAGCGCCATAATGACCATCAGGAAGATGATGGTCAAGGCCGAAAGGAGGATCGTCAGGGCGATCTCATTTGGTGTTTTCTGGCGCCTGGCCCCTTCCACCAGGGAAATCATCCGATCCATGAAGCTTTCCCCGGGATTGGCGGTCACTACCACTTTAATTTGATCCGATAGGACTCTGGTGCCGCCGGTCACGGCGCTGCGGTCGCCTCCAGACTCGCGGATAACCGGGGCCGATTCGCCGGTGATGGCCGACTCGTCCACCGAGGCTACACCTTCGGCAACCTCTCCATCGGCCGGAATCAATTCTCCCGCCGAGATGAGCACCACATCACCTTTCCGCAACATCTCCGCCGGCACCTCTTCGGTAACACCGGAGGCCAGGGTACGGTGCGCAATGGTGTGGGTCCGCGTCTGGCGCAAGGCATCGGCTTGGGCCTTGCCGCGACCTTCGGCCATCGCCTCGGCAAAATTGGCAAAAAGGACGGTAAACCACAGCCAGAGGGCCACTTGGAAGGCAAAAGCGATAGGCTCATCGGAGCTTTGGAAAAACAGGCCGATGCTGGTGAGCAAGGCACCCACCCAAGTCACGAACATGACGGGATTTCTCATCATGGTCAGGGGGTGCAGTTTCTGAAAAGCAGCAACCACCGCCTGCCGGATGATACGTCGATCGAAAAGAGCAAGTTTTTTGGCAGCCATAAGGTTCCTCAAGTACCCGTAAGTATGATTTTCAGTTATGATTTAAATTGTTGGTTTTAAAATCCCCCCGCCCCCCCTTTCTAAAGGAGGATTATTGACGATTCCCCGTCTAAAAAAGCTTTCCCGAACCGGTCATGATAAAATGCTCCCCGATGGGTCCCAGGGCCAGGACCGGGAAAAAGGTCAGTGCCCCCACGATCACCACCATACCGACTAGCAGGACAACAAAGGTCAGTCCAGATACGGGGAAGCTGCCCACGCTTTCCGGGACACGCTTCTTCCTCGCCAAGTTTCCCGCCAGGGCCAGAACGGGCACCATAAACAGAAAGCGCCCGCATAGCATGGCGATCCCCAACGTCGTGTTCAGCCAGGGTGTATTGCCGCTGAAACCGGCAAAGGCGCTGCCGTTATTGCCGGTAGCCGATGAATAGGCGTAAAGAATCTCGGAAAGGCCATGCGGCCCCCTGTTATTTAAAGCGACGATCCCCCAAGGTCGGACCACCGCCCAGGCCGCAAACGCGAGGATGCTAAGAGAAAGGACCAGGACAGCCAGGACGCTGACCTTGATATCATAAGCTTCGATTTTCTTGCCCAGATATTCCGGCGTCCGCCCGACCATTAAACCGGCCAGGAAAACTGTCAGGATGACAAAAATCAGCATACCGTAGAGGCCGGCGCCCGCCCCGCCAAAGACCACCTCCCCCAACTGGATATTGACCAGGGGCACGAGTCCCCCCAGGGGGGTAAAGGAGTCATGCATGGAATTAACCGCACCGCAGGAGGCCGCGGTGGTAAGGGTGGCAAAGAGGGCAGAATTGAAGATCCCGAACCGGACCTCTTTCCCCTCCATATTACCCCCGGTATGATCGATGCCCAGGGCCGTCAGATGGGGGTTGCCGGCCGACTCGGCTGACCAGCAGACCAGGACGCCCGCCAGAAAAAGCACGGCCATGGCCCCCCAGATCGCCCAGCCGTGCCGCCTATTCCCAACCATCCGGCCGAAATAATAGGTGAGCCCACTGGAGATGAGAAAGATGGACAGCATTTGGATAAAATTCGCCAGTGGCGACGGATTTTCATAGGGATGGGCAGCATTGGCATTCATGAAGCCGCCGCCGTTCACACCGAGCATCTTGATGGCTACCTGCGAGGCCATGGGTCCCTGGGCAAGCGTCTGGGTGTCAACCTTGCGCTCTTCCATGATCGGCTTGCCCTGCGCATTCTTCATTTCCTGACCCCGGGCGTCCTTTTTTACAACCTGAGTTGTGTAAGGCTCCACCAATTGAACAGTCTGATAGGATTTGAAGTTTTGGATCATCCCCTGGGAGACAAGAAAGAGGGCATAAAACAGGCAAATCGGTAGCAGCAGATAGAGATTCACCCGGACCAAATCTACCCAGAAATGGCCGATGGTCCTGGCAGCGGGGCGGGCAATGCCCCGCACCAGCGCGGCGGCTATGGAGATCCCCACAGCGGCGGAAACAAAATTGTGGAAGGCCAGTCCCACCATCTGCGAAAAATAGGACATGGTCGACTCACCGTAATAGTTTTGCCAATTGGTATTGGTGGCAAAACTGACCGCCGTATTGAAGGCCAGATGGGGGCTAAGGGGGCCGAAGCCCTGCGGATTCAACGGCAGTAAGTGTTGAATCCGGAGGATAAGATAAGTGAACAGCAGGCCTACAAGACTAAAGGCCAGCAAAGAAACCGTATACTGCATCCAGTCCTGCTCCTGTTCACGATCTACCCCGAGCAAACGGTAAAAAAGCAGTTCCAGAGGCTGCAGCAGCGGATCAAGAACAGTCCGTCCATCCGCTGTGAGCACCTGCAGGAGATAAAGCCCCATCGGTTTCGTCAGTAAGAGCGTGAGCCCAACAAATGCCGACAGTTGCAGCCATCCGTAAAGATCCATCGCCGGTCGCCTCCGCTAAAAAAGTTCCGGCCGAATGACGCTGACCAGCAGATAGATGACCAAAATTATCCCGCATACCCCGACAATGTTCTCCAGCATAGCTATAACCTCTCAAAGGCCCTGGCAAGCAAAACACAAAGGCCGAAAAATGTAATGGTGACTATCCAATAAACAATGTCCGCTAACATGGTTTACACTCCCTCGGATAAACGGTCCGCCCTCCTTAAGGTAAAAGAAAAGGCCGTCCCCTTTCTCTCCTCACTTTCCACATAGATGTTGCCCCCATGGGCCTCCACAATCTCCTTGGCAATCGCCAGCCCCAGTCCGGCCCCCGTCTCTGCCTCTTGATTGGGCACCCGGAAGAAATGTTCAAATATCCGCTGCAAAAACTGATGAGGTATGCCGCTGCCCGTATCGCTCACCGAAAAGCGGACCATCTCTTCTTCGATGGCCGCCGATACGGTGATTCTGCCGCCCGGCGCCGTGTACCGGAGCGCATTGGACAGGAGGTTGTCAAAGACATGGCCGATCTGGATCGCATCGGCACAAACCGGGGGGAGGTGCTCGGGCAAGGGGATCTTCAATTCGATGCCGCCTTCCTGGGCCGTCCGGCGGAAGGGTTCAACGGCTTCCATAACCAGCGTGTGCGGAGACGTTTCCTGACAAGACATCTGCACCCGGCCCGATTCGATCCGGCTGATGTCCAGCAGGCTCGCCAGGATCTGATGAAGGCGTTCGCTGTCTTCTCCGGCAGCAACCAGAAGCTCGGTCTGTTTTTCCGTGAGGGAGCCAACCTTCTCCTCCAATAACAGGTGGATGGCCATGCGAATTGAGGTGAGAGGGGTTTTTAACTGGTGAGACACGGTAGCAATCAGACCGCTCTTCACTTCCTCCAGATGGCGCCGTTCCGTCACGTCTTTCATGATCAGAACCACACCGGTGAGACGGCCGTCCTGATCGGTGATTGGCGTCGCTTCAGGTTGAAAATATCGTTCCTCCAGATTAATGAATTTCTGGAGCAGTTGCTTTTTCTTCTCCCTTTCTTTAACATAACCGTAGGAAACGATGTGTTGGAAGAGATCGCCCATTTTGTTACCCGGTATATCCTGAATATGCACACCAGCCTTAAGCCCGAAATATTTCTTTGCGGAATCAGTGGATATTTCCACCTTTCCGTCTGTATCCACGATCGCTACGGCATCGGGAAGACTGCTGAAAGTTTCTTTCGTCGCTTGCTCTGTCCTCAGCAATTTGTCCTGGGCACTGCGACGGTATTGGCGCAGGCCGGCGGCCATATCGTTGAAAGCCCCCGCCAGCCGGCCGATTTCATCGTCTGAATCTTTCTGGACGACCAGCTCCAGATTCCCATCGCGGATATCTTCGGTGTAACGGATCAACCGATTTATGGGGTGCAGTATCCATTTCCCGATCAGAAACATAAACGCAGCGGCAACGAAGACGCCGCAGAGCAAGAAGACGTACATCCGCTGCCGGGCCGAGGCAGCCTCTTTCCTGGCCCTGTCATTTGCCTCATTCATATTTTCTTGGTTCATGCGCAGGATGACATCCGCCGCATCCTTCACCTGATGAAAGAGGGGCAACAGTTCGTCAAAATAAAGGCGGCGGGAGTCATCGGACGAGGCCGAGCCCTGCAGAGCATGGATGGTCGTCCTGTAATTATGGAAGAGTGTTTGTAAAGCGGCGGCCTTTTCCGCTTCGCCGGGTAACGTGATGTTGTTAAGCGCGATTTGGAGCGTTGATGCGAAGATCAGCTCATTCTTCCTGATCAGTTCCGAGCCCTCCCGGCGATATCCCAGAAAAGTAAAAAGGATGCCGCTGTCCATACGTTCCAGGGCTTCTTTCATCTCCTGGCAGGCCACAACACTGCGATAATTCTCCTTCAGGATTACATCGATGGACTGTCCAAGGTTGCTGAATTGGGAAATGCTTTGCACGCCGATAATCATTATGATCACCAGCAATCCACCCAGTCCCAGTGATAATTTTTGACGAAGTCCCAACATACCTTTCTCCGATATTAAACAATAAACCACCGCAAAGGCCATGCCAGAATATTATTTTATAATTATGCAATATTAATGAACTTATTATGAAATCGCTAAATTGCTTTTTTTGCATTTTGCAACAACAGCCTATTTCAATATTGCAAATTGCAATTATCAGATGCCGTATTGTTTGCGGCGACGCCAGAGGGTAGCCTGATCGATGCCGAGCAGTTCGGCTGCTTCCTGTAAAGTGCGAGCTGACGCCAGTATCCGGCGGATGTGCTCTTCCTGAATTTTATCGAGCGGAACAGGGTCGCCGACCCTGATGGCCCTATGTACACTGAACAGGCTCTCCGGCAGGTAGTCGGCGCCAATCAGGTTGCCCGGACAAAGAATAACGGCCCGCTCTATGACATTTCTCAGTTCGCGGATATTTCCCGGCCAGTGATAGCTTTGCAACAGTCTGGTCGCTTCATCGGTAAAGCCTGTCACTGTCTTGTGACAGCCACGACCAAAAAAACCCAGCAAACCCTGTGCCAGGGTAAGAATATCAGCGGGCCTTTCACGCAGGGGGGGGATCTCAATCTGAATCACATTCAACCGGTAATAGAGATCCTCCCGGAACCGTCCTTCCCGGACCGACTTCTCCAGATCGATATTGGTAGCGGCAATGATCCTCACATCGGCATGGCGGGTCGTATAATCACCGAGGCGTTCGTAGGACCTGTCCTGGACGAACCGCAAAAGTTTCGCCTGGAGGGACAGGGACAGATCGCCGATTTCGTCGAGCAGCAGCGTCCCCCGGTCGCACATGCTGATTCGCCCGGGGTTGTCGCGGACGGCGCCGGTGAAGGCCCCTTTCACATGCCCGAACAACTCGCTTTCCAGGAGTTCCGACGACAGGGAAGGACCGGAAACGACGCTGAAGGGCATCATCGCCCGTTGACTCCAGGTATGAATAGCCCTGGCCAAAACGGTTTTGCCCGTTCCGCTTTCCCCGCGGATGAGGATTGTCGCCTCAGACGGCGCCACCTGTCGCGCCAGATTAACCGCCCGCGTCATAGAAGCGCTGCGGCTGGAAAAGTCGGCATCGAAATGAGCGCGCCTCAGGTCTTCACCGAGAGAGAGGACTTTTTGCTCTAAGGCACGAATATCAAGTACCTTACGGACAGCCAGTCTGACTTGAGTGGGGGTAAATGGTTTGGCGATATAGTCCGTCGCTCCCCGTTTCACGGCTTCTACGGCCGTGTCAATGGAGGCGTAGGCCGTTATGACGATAACCTTGATCCAAGGTGATGTGGCGAGCAAGGCCGGGATCAGATCCAGTCCACTATCGGCTCCCAAACGGAGGTCCACAAACGCAATGTCAAAGGATTGACCCGCTGCTTCCGCCAGGGCGTCCTCAACGTTGCCCACCGCCGTTACACTGTAGCCTTCCGCTTCCAGACAAACTGCCAGCATTTTGCGGATGTTGGCTTCATCGTCAATGATGAGAAAATTCCACCGACTGTTTTCCTTCATGTTCTCCATCTTGAAAACCTTTACCTCAATTTTGCTGCTGCTCTTTACCTAATTTTTCTTATATCACGAATTTCTAAAAAATTAATTATTGATCTCGCGCCGTTGATGATTATATTCTATACACTGCCTGATATTAAACGTTGACGTGGGAGGAAAAACATGGAAGGAAAAACAGTCGGACAAAGTAGTGTCGTCATGGCACAGCAGATGAACCCGCAGCATGCAAATCCTGCCGGCAATGTCCATGGGGGGGTGGTCATGATGCTGATCGATACGGCGGCCGGAGTTGTTGCCAGCCGGCACGCGCGGTCGAATGTCGTTACGGCCTCCATAGACAGGGTTGACTTCCTGCATCCCGTTTATGTAGGGGATTTTATGACCCTGATTGCCAAGCTTAATTTCGTCGGGAAAACATCCATGGAAGTCGGCGTCCGGGTGGAAACGGAGAATCTGATCACCGGCGAGAAGCGGCATACGTCTTCGGCCTACCTGACCCTCGTGGCCTTGGACGGCAACGGCCAGCCGCGGCCAGTTCCGGAACTGATCCTGGAAACGGAGGGGCAGAAACGTCGTCACCGGGAGGCGGCCATGAGACGAGCGAACCGGCTCGCGGAAAGAAATATGGAAAAAAATGAAAACAAGTGAGAAAACCACCAGCGTCGGCCGCAGGGATATGGCCGCCGGTGCCGTTGCGCGGGAGTTTAGCAGGGGCTCCTTTATCCCCTGGCTGGGCACCGCCCTGATCGGTACCTTCTGGTTGATCAATTGGACATTACCGGGAATCAGGACGCACTGGGCATTTTTCCCCCTCTGGTTTGGCTATTGCCTCCTGGTCGACGGCGCCGTGTCGGCACGCACCAGTTCCTCGCCTCTGACGCGCAGCCGCCGCGCTTATCTCGGGCTTTTCCTGATCTCCATTCCCGTGTGGTGGCTTTTCGAGCTGATCAACTGGCATACCCAAAATTGGTTCTACGAAGGCCGGCAGCACTTCAGCGACCTGGAATTTTTTCTTCTGTCATCAATCTGTTTTTCCGTCGTCATGCCCGCGGTGTTCAGTACTGCGGAACTGGTAAGCACTTTTGCCTGGGTGAGGAAACTGAAGGACGGTCCCTCTTTCCCTCTGAAACCCTGGACCCCCTACGTAACATTCGCCGCCGGCATGTTGATGATAATCCTGATCATCCTCTGGCCCAATTATTATTATCCGCTCGTTTGGGGCGCCCTTTATCTGGTGGTGGAATCCTTTAACCTCAGGCTCGGTTATGGCACTTTACTGGCCTATGTTTCCCGGGGCGACTGGCGGCCGGTGGTCTCTCTCGGTCTCGGTTCACTAATATGTGGTTTTTTCTGGGAATTGTGGAATTACCATTCTTATCCGAAATGGATTTATCAAATCCCCTACGTGGATTTTCTTCACGTTTTCGAAATGCCGCTCCTCGGTTACTTAGGTTACCTCCCCTTTGCCTGGGAGCTCTTTGCTATTTATCATTTTGTGATCGGAGTCACCGGGCATGAGAACTTGAGCAATTATATCCTCACGGCCTCGCAGGACGAAGCCTGAAGGCCGGCAGGGCTTTTCTTGCCCCTCCCCCCGCCCCAAGTCGGATCAACCCCGTTTCCCGCCAGATCCCGAAATGCTTTACAATACGGCTTAATAGGTGTAAGAAGAAGGATAACCTTGTAGGAGATTAAGATGAGTTATATAAAGATCATTATCGGGAAAGACCTCTCTGGCATGGATCAGACATTTCGCAGCAGTATCGACGCTATGTTCCGGATGAATCCCATGTTTTCCCTGAGTCATCACGCCTGGTGCCCACAGACGGATATTTACGAAACCGGCGAAGAAGTCGTCATAACCTGCGAGTTGGCCGGTGTCGGGCTGGAAGATATTCATGTGGAAACCGACCGGCGAACATTGAGAGTCTACGGTATCCGCCGGGAAATGCACCGCCGGTCGGACAGCAGTTATCTGCTGGCGGAAATACCCTCCGGATACTTTGAAAGACTCTTCCCTTTGCCCTGCCCTATTGACGTTGATGCGGTCAAGGCAAACTATACCGATGGTTTTTTGCAGATCAACCTGCAAAAACTTTCCCCCAATCACACTCGTAATTTTAAGGTCCGCAATCTTTAAGAAATTGAAATTCATACAGCATTTCTTGGTGGGAGTTTACTATGGCTGCCGAAATATTGAGTAGAGACATCAAATCCGTTAACATCCCTGAAATCCTTCCCATCTTGCCCGTCAGCAATGCGGTTGTTTTCCCCAAGATGATCTTCCCGATCGAAGTATCTCAGGAGCGGTCCCTCAAATTAGTTGATGAAGTCATGGCCAGCGACAGACTTCTGGGTCTGGTGCTGTCCAATAAGGAGTCTCAGGAAACTGAAAACCAGCCCCTGACGCCCCCGTTCAATGTAGGAACCTGCGTAGTCATCCTCAAGATGGCCAAAGGGAATGATAATCATACCCAGCTTTTGGTGCAGGGTTTAAGCCGCTTCGAGATCGTCGAATTGCTGGAAGGCAAGCCCTATCTGCAGGCCAGAATAAAATTACTGGAAGAACAGGAAACGAAGGATATCGAGGTCGAGGCGCTCATGTCCAATCTAACGGCCCTTTTTGACCGGGTTGTCAAGCTCTCCCCTTTCCTGCCCTCGGAATTCGGTTCCATGGCAAAGTCGATAAACGACGCGAGTACCCTGGCGGACATGATCGCCTCCATCATTAACGTGTCGCCGGAAGAGAAATATCGCGTCCTGGCCGCCACGGAGGTAAAGCAACGGCTGCAGGAAATCACGATGCTCGTGAACCACCAGGTGGAAATCCTCGAGCTCGGCAACAAGATCCAGTCCCAGGTAAAAAGCGACATGGACAAAGTGCAGCGGGATTACTACCTCCGCCAGCAACTGAAGGCTATTAAGCAGGAATTGGGAGAGACGGAAGAAGCCAATGTAGAGGTTAACGAATTTCGTGACAAGATCGAGCAGATGAACCTTCCCGAAGAGGCAAAAAAAGAGGCCCACCGGGAGCTGGAAAGATTGTCCCGCATGCACCCCTCTTCCTCCGAATATGTTGTGGCCTCTACTTACCTGGATTGGATCACCTCACTGCCCTGGAATCAGGGTACCGAAGATAGTCTGGATCTCAAGCAGGTCAGAAAGATCCTCGATGAAGACCACTATGGCCTGGAAAAAGCCAAAAAAAGAATCATCGAGTATCTGGCGGTACGCAAGTTAAAGCCGGACACCAAGGGGCCAATCCTCTGCTTTGCCGGCCCCCCCGGTACGGGTAAGACTTCCCTCGGACACTCCATCGGCAGGGCCATTGGCCGCAAATTCATCCGCGTCTCCCTGGGAGGGGTGCGGGATGAGGCCGAAATACGCGGCCATCGCCGTACCTATGTGGGCGCTCTCCCGGGACGCATCATTCAGGGGGTCAGGCGCGCCGGATCCTTCAACCCGGTATTCATGCTCGATGAAATCGACAAGGTAGGCAGCGATTTTCGCGGTGATCCCTCTTCAGCCCTGCTGGAAGTCCTCGATCCGGAACAGAATTCCACCTTTGTGGATCATTATCTGGACGTGCCTTTTGATCTTTCACGCATCATGTTTATTACCACCGCCAACATGCTGGACACGATTCCCCCTGCTTTGCTGGATCGTCTGGAAGTTATTGAATTGCCGGGCTATACGCTGGATGAAAAGGTCAGGATCGCCGAGCGTTATCTCCTGCCCAAACAGATTGCCGCCAACGGTCTGACCCGGGAGCAGATAAATATCACCAAAGGAACGATCAAATTAGTCATTTCCGGATATACGCGGGAGGCGGGCGTGAGAAACCTGGAACGGGAGATCGGCTCCCTTTGCCGCGGCGTCGCCAGTCAAATAGCCGCGGGAGAAATAAATAATTCCCGGGTTTCTGTCAAGGATGTGCACAAGTACCTGGGGCCGGTACGTATTACTTTTGAAGCCTCGGCCCGGGTATCGAAACCGGGTGTCGCCATGGGCCTGGCCTGGACGCCCACCGGCGGTGACCTGCTTTTCATCGAAGCTACGGCTATGAAGGGCAAAGGCGGACTGATGCTGACTGGGCAGCTGGGTGATGTCATGAAGGAGTCGGCCTATGCGGCCCTGAGCTTTATTCGCTCCAATGCGGCGGCGCTGAATGTTCCGGAAGATTATTTTGAAAAATATGACATCCACATCCACGTACCCGCCGGCGCCATACCCAAGGACGGGCCTTCTGCGGGTGTGACCCTGCTGACGGCCCTGATCTCTCTCATTACCGGCAGAAAGGTTAAAAGAGATCTGGCCATGACGGGGGAGATCACCCTGCGCGGGCTGGTGCTGCCCGTGGGCGGCATCAAAGAAAAAGTGCTGGCGGCCCACAGAGCCGGGGTAAAGACTATTCTGCTTCCCCAATGGAACAAGAAGGACCTCATCGATATCCCGCATAACGTCAGGAAGGAAATTGCCTTCTTTTTCATCGACGATATGCTTGAGGTTTTGAAGCTGGCTCTGGAGAAATAAACGTCTCACCACAGCGGGGCGATTATTACATCGCCCCGCTGTGGTGAGGGTCCGGGTGATCCGCCTTCCCGCATCAACAGCATCCGGCCCTCTGGCTCTGGAACAACTTCTGCAGCAGCGAGCCCAACGGGGGAAGGCCCTCTATTTGCCTTACGCCTCCCGTTTCCGGCAAAAACTCATGGGACAAAACGGAAATCAGGTCTTCCCCCAGAACTGTGATGGGATCCACAAGGAGGATAATCTCACAGGCGGGACACTGATAGTGCATGTGACCGGAAAAAGGATTGTGTCCCCGATATCTGAATGTTCTTGACGGTTCAGCATTGCTGACCAGGCCCTGAACCTCAATCTCGCCTTCGTTGCCGCAATTCAGGCACGCTATCGCTCTGGTCAGCATACTATAATTCTACCCCCAATATGTTGCTGTAAGATGATCTTCCTTTTCATCAGCGGTTCCCTTCCGGCCGGTGATCTTTTTCTCCGCGGCAGGAGATTTATCTTCTAAGGAACCAGGCCCATCCCAGGACCTATTTTTCAGAGCAATGATTTTCGGCTCCCCCTGGGGCTTAGGATAAATCGTTCTATTCATAATTGCCTACCCCCATCATTGACGTCTCATGAAAAGCCGTCATCCCGGTGAAAACCGGGGTCCAGAGACATCACAAATAATTACAAACTCTGGATTCCGGCTTTCGCCGGAATGACTCCATGAGGCGTTTTGAGACTTCTTACGAGTTCATCGAAATTATAAAATAATCGTAAACTCTAATTCATCTTCTCGGAAAGATAAAACTGGATCCCCATCTGCTTGATTTGATCGAGCTGGGCTTCGAGTTCGTCGACGTGATCGTTTTCATCCTTCAATATGGAGGCCAGGAGGTCCCGCGTTACATCGTCCGCCAACTCGGCGGCCAGTTTTATCCCCTCGTTGTAAGACCTTATGGCCCCGTACTCCAACGCCACATCGTTGCCATGCTGGTTTTCCACTTCCGACCCGATAGTGATGGTCTTCAAATGGCTCACGGTCGGCCGCCCCTCCAGAAAGAGAATACGGGCGATCAATTTTTCCGCATGCTTCATTTCGCTGATGGCTCGCTTTTCGCTCATCTTGTGCAGTTTTTCATAATTCCAGCTGTCGCACATCTCGGCATGGACCATGTACTGATTGATGGCGGTTAGTTCGTCGGACAGCAGGTCATTCAGCTTCTCAATAATCTTGTCGTTTCCTTTCATCTTCCCTCTCCTCCATAAGTGTATCGATCCAAGATAAACAATTCGGATTAAGCACCGTGAATCGCCGCGGCCATCCAGTCCGACCCGAAAATACGGGCTTAACCCAACCTCAAAGGCAAAGATGCCCTCACTAATCTTTTTTCTATCCTCCCTCTCTCAGCCGATCACTTCATGCCGCAAGGCTTAACTCCTCAGCAGCATGACCGGACATTTAGCCGCCCGGATGACTTTTTCCGCCACGCTGCCGATCAGAATCCGCTTGATGCCCGTTCTCCCATGGGAGGCAATCACGATAAGATCGATATCTTTCTCTTCCTGCTCCCGCAGAATATCATCGTAGGGGATACCGTGCTTGATGATCGCTTCGATCGCCACATCGGCATTGTTTTTCTCCACGCGCTCTATCTCCTCGCGCAACTTGTCGGCGGACCGGATCTTGCCTTCCTGCTCGATTTGCTTCATCACGTCGTCGGTCAGACAATACTCAAAGGTACATTGCTGAATGTTTTCATCGATGACGTGGAGGAGAAAGACTTTGGCCGCGTATTGCCTGGCGATGTCGATGGCATACCTTAAGGCATTATCCGAATACTCAGAAAAATCGGTAGGTACCAAAATACGTTTGGGAGCAAACATGACCAAGCCTTTCGTTGGTATTGATGAAAATGATTGCCGCTGCTGCACAATATCGGTAAGCCGCATTGCAAATAAATTACTGTGCCTCTGGAGGTAAATCAATGATGGTTAAATGGAAGCCTAATGGTAGGTAAATACTACCTAAAACATTGAGGAAACAGAGCGCCCAATCCCTTTTTCTTTCAACTGCGCTTTCCGAGCTACTTGACAGAATCAGGAACCGTATTAGCTTATGCAGTCAAGCCCTCCTGAACAGGGAGTAAATAATTGACAGAAGACGATGTTTCTTATAACCTGTCATGTCGACAGGGGAGAGGACCGCTCCGGTCCGTGGAAACATTTTTTAAGAGGCAGAAATGGAAGACAGTTTTATTTTACTTAGAGGCAATGGCGATTTCGCCGCCGAACAATTTCTGGAAGTCATCAAAGGCGAAGATGAGTCTCATTTACTCCTTTCGCTGGGGCTGACTACTGCTCCGGGCTGCAATATGAGTTGTGTTTATTGCTACAACGAAGGCGGCGGCCGGGAGGCCGGTCGGCCCATCCGGGAGCGGATGACCCTGAAAAATTACGAAAAGGCCATCCGGGAAGCAGCGGCCCTGGGGGCCGAATCGGTGATCATGGTCGGCGTAGGCGAAACCATGATGGACAAACATTTCCGCCGGCTCATCGAATTGACGAGCGCCGAGGGAATGATACCCCTGATATTTACCAACGGCACCCTGCTCCAGAGAGACATGGCCAAATTTCTCTATCAGCACGGAACCAGTATCTATCTGGCCTTGGACAGCGTCCGCGAATCAACTTTCAATCAGATTACCAGGTCCGAGGGGTTTTTACCTAAGGTTTTGGAGGGCATAGACAATTGTCTGGCAGCGGGATTCGGTAAAATAACCATGCGCAATGGCTACAGGGTAACGGACTTTGCCGTCAATACGATGGTCATGAAACTGAATGTGGATGAACTGGGAGAGATCCAAAATTTCTGTCAGGAAAGGGACATGCTCTTTACCTGCCGCTTCCCCGAGAGGTTGGGCACCGCCCAGGAACTGTGGGAACCCCTGATTGCAGCCAACCCCCACGAGGAAGCGCGCATGCGGGAACTGGCGGAAAAACACTCCCTGGGCAACGAAGTCTTCCGCACCGACATGGGTTGTCTTTTCTGGATTGTCGGTCTGCTGCTGGGTGTCGACGGACGGGCCAGGCTTTGCTATTCCTTGAATCAACGGGTGGAGTTAGGCGATATCAAAAAGGAAAGTATGAAGGATATTATCATGAGAAAGCGCCTTTTGTATCCTCACCGTGATGATTCATTTTGTCCCTTGCACGCGGAAACAGCGGTTCAAGGATAGCGGAAAGGAGCCGCCGGCGTTAGCGATGGAGATTCTTGCCTATCCCAGTCCCTTGCCACCGCAGCGGAAAGTTCCCGGTTCCTTTGTGGATCGCAACCCCAACCTTTGCTATCTGCTGGTAAGCGGTAAGCAGAGTGTGATGATCGATGCTTGCAGCAATATTGACGATGTGCACCGGGAATTGACCAGACGCGGCCTGCGGCTCGACCGGTTGCTCCTTACCCATTATCATCCCGACCACACCTTTGCCCTGGCCGACTGGCTCCGGTTGTTTCCGGGCTTGTCCATCGGCGTGCACGTGTCATCGCTGGGCGCCGTTATGGCGGCGACAGGCGTGGCGAAAGAGCAGGTTATCCCTCTTACCGAGGACGCGCTTATCGCGGTAGGAGAGGAAAGTATCCGGGTCATAGCCGCACCGGGACACACCAGCGATTCCCTTTGCTTCTGGGACGAAAAGGGCCAAAACCTGTTCACCGGTGACGTGATCTTCGGCGGCCATATCGGCTGTACTGATTATGGCCGGGGCGGCAACCGGAACATCTTTTACCGGACCATCGTGAAGCTGCTGAAAATGCTGCCCCCTGCCGCCAGCATTTTTCCGGGACATCTTTCGGAATATTATAAAACGCTGCCACCCTATGAACTGAGCAGGGAAAAGACCGGCAACCCCTACCTGGCCAATGTCCTGTCCGGTAAAAAGGGAAACTTCGACCGGGCCCTGAAGTACTTTTCCCTGGATTTTGAAACCGCCGAGTCAGTGATGCTGGGCGAGTCCCACCTGGATGAGATCTGCCGGCTGGAGCGAGAAATCTGGATACCGGAACTACAGGCCTCCCGGCAGGTCATTCGGGAAAGATTGCGGCAAGGCCATCGGATGCTGGCCGTTAAAGAAGCGGACGGCTTTACCGGAATGGTGAGCTGGTGTTATTCGCCTTTTGCTCTGGAGGACGATCCCGAGTGCTTCCCCCGGAACTTTCAGGAATTTTCCAATTGTAAATCCTGTCGCCCGGAAAATTCCCGTTCGGCCTTTATCTATAACGTCGGGGTAAGGCCCGACCGCCGGCGCCAGGGCGCCGGAAGCCTCCTGTTGCAGGAAGCCTTCGATAAAATAAGAAAAGACGGCATTTACCAGGTTTTCATCGACAGCCGCATGGCCTCATACAATGGCAGTGCCGGGCATCTCCAGGAAAACGTCGCCCCCAATGAACTCTTTCGCGCCGCCGTGGACCGTTATTTCTCCCATTCCCGGATGCCTGATGCACCGGTACTGGCCTCTGACCCGACCGTCAATTTTTATATGAAAAACGGCCTTACTCCCTGGATCATCCGGCAGGATTTCATCCCCGATGTACCCAGCGGCAATATGCGGGTAATCTGTCAAACAAACCTCGACCAGGACCCGCCGCTCACCGTCGCCCCGGCCTGACGGCTGCACTAAACCATGACTACGTAATTACTGAAGCTCAATTTTCAGCGGAATACCAACGGCCAAGCTTGCACGGGAAAGCGTCGCCAAGGTAATGCTGGTATCATCTTCGGTCTGAAAGAACTTGACAGATAGGATCATCCCATGCATGGCCATGCCGTACCAAAAAAGATACGCTTATGCAAGATATTTGATGACTAACGAGCTATCACGCGGTCCAATAATCCAGACGGTGATATCGTTAAGTAGGTGGATTTCTGTTATGAATAATTATCACGTGAAATCAAGCAACGCCAACAGCCTCATCTTGATCAAGGCCTCGGCTTCGGCCACCATTCTTTCGATAAGTTGTCTTACTGTCGGGATGTCATGGATCAACCCCATCACCAGGCCCGCTCCCCAGACGCCACCCTCCGGATTGCCTTCCGTCAGTGCTCTCCAACCCCGATCACCGGCCACCAGCGGCACCAGCTCCTCGAATTTCGTACCGCCAGGCCGCCCTTCCTTCTCCAGTACTTGCTCGGCGACGCCATTCCTGTAGACCCGGGAAGTATTCTTCAAGGTTCGCAAAATCAAGGCCGTCTGCAACTCGTCGGACCGGACCAGGCGCTGTTTGATCTCCTCATGGATGGGAGCTTCCCTGGTGGCCAGGAAACGCGTGCCCATATTGATGCCGTCGGCGCCCAGGGCCAGTGCGGCTACCAAGCCGCGGCCGTCGCCGAATCCGCCGGAGGCGATGATGGGGATCCGGAGCCGATCCCGGGCGGCAGGAATAAGGACCAAACCGGGAACGTCATCCTCGCCGGGATGCCCCGCACATTCGAAGCCGTCGATGCTGATGACGTCGCAACCGATTTTCTCGGCCTTCAGGGCATGACGAACGGAGGTGCATTTGTGAATGACCCTGATACCGGCCTTTTGGAAAATCGGCATGAATTTTTCCGGGCTGCGGCCCGCCGTCTCGACCACCCCGATCCCGGCCTCGACGATGGCCTGGACATAATCGTCATAGGGGACGGGTTTGATAGTCGGCAGGATGGTCAAGTTTACACCAAAAGGCTGGTCGGTCAGCTGCCGGGTCCGCTCGATTTCTTTGATAAGAGCCAGTGGCGTCGGCTGTGTGAGGGCGGTGAGAAAGCCTAGGGCACCAGCGTCAGCGACGGCCGCCACCAGTTCCGCGCGGCCGACACCCTGCATGCCCCCTTGGACAATGGGGTGTTTGAGGCCAAACATTTCCGAAAAGGGGGTGCGTATCATGAAAGGGTTAACTCCTCAGGTTATGTCAAAGCAGGCGCAAACGCGTTTTCAACAACGTATGCCGCTTCTCCGTTTTGTTATTCTTGACGGCGATCGCTATCGCCTTTCTCGTTCCCACGATCACCACCAGTTTTTTACCCCTGGTAATGCCCGTGTAGAGCAGATTTCTTTGCAGCAGGAGATAATGCTGGGTGAGGATCGGCATGACGACGGCCGGATACTCAGACCCCTGAGCTTTATGAATGGAAACGGCATAGGCATGTATCAACTCGTCCAGATCGCAGAAATCGTAAATAACTTCCCGGTCATCGATCTGCACCGCCACCTCCTGGGTCTCCTCGTCCAGGGCGGTGATGATGCCGATATCGCCGTTATAAATTTCCTTATGGTAATTATTCGTAATCTGCATGACTTTATCCCGGACGCGGAAGTTTCGGCCTCTTCTTACAATCCCGTGCTCTCCCGGATTAAGCGCCTTTTGCAGTTCCACGTTCAGATTGGCGGCGCCGACGTTTCCCCGGTGCATGGGAGTGAGTACCTGAATGTCTTTCAGCGGGTCAAGACCGAAACGTTCGGGAATCCTGTCCCGGACGAGCTGAATGATCAACGCCAGGGCTTTTTCCGGATCTTCCTGCTCGATAAAGTAAAAATCTTCAATCTTGCCCGGCGAGGAAACCAGAACCGGCATCCGGCCTTCATTGATGTTATGGGCATTGATAATGATCGAGCTTTCTTTGGCCTGCCGGAAAATCTCCTTTAACTCGACCACCGGGGCGATGCCGCTGTCAATGATATCCCGGAGGACGTTGCCGGCGCCGACGGAAGGAAGCTGGTTAACGTCGCCCACCATGATCAAGGTACAAGTGGCCGGCATGGCCAGCAGAAGGTGGTGCATCAGGAGCGTATCTACCATCGAGGCTTCGTCAAGAATCAACAATTGGCAGTCCAGGGGGGAGGCCTCGTTCTTCTGGAAACCTCCCCGGCGGAAATTATATTCCAACAGGCGGTGGATAGTAGTGGCTTCCCGTCCCGTAGTTTCGCTCATGCGCTTGGCCGCCCGGCCCGTGGGAGCGGTGAGTACAAGCATAGCCCTGAGGGCCGAAAAAATCTTCACGATCGCCTCGATGATCGTGGTTTTTCCCGTTCCGGGGCCGCCGGTGATGATCAGGACCTTGTTTTCGGCGGACGCCCTGATCGCCTCGACCTGCCGGGCGGCCAAAGTTATGGCCAGTTGCGCTTCGATCCACTCCACGGCTTTACCGGAATCGATCTGTCTGATCGCTGGCGGGGTGTCAATGAGTATTTTCAAGCGACGGGCGAGATTCCTTTCGGCCGTGTAATAACCCGTCAGGTAAACAGCCCGGTCCTCTTCCGGCAATTCGGCAGCACTGCCCGCCAGCGCCTCAATAACGATTTGCCCATCGGCGGCCAGACCACCCATCGCCTTAATAATGACCGCCCGGTCTGTATCAAGAATTTTTTCGCTCTTTTCTATCAACTGGCCAAAGGGATAATAAACATGGCCTTCAGCCGTGAGTTCATGCAGGACATAGAGAATTCCCGCCGCCGCCCGCAGCTCCGAATCTTTGCCGAAGCCCAATTTTTGGGCGATCTTGTCGGCCGTGATAAAACCTATGCCCAGGATATCCTCCGCCAGCCGATAGGGATTCTGCTGGATTACCCTGATGGCATCGTTTCCGTACTGCCGGTAAATTTTGGCGGCATAACCGGAACTGACGCCTTGGGAGTGCAGGAAAAGCATCACCGAACGAATCTCCTTCTGTTCGCTCCAGGCTTGCTCAATCATAGCGATCCGCTTGGCACCGATGCCCGTCACCTGGGTAAGTTTGCCGATTTCCTTTTCGATGATATTCAGGGTTTCTTCTTTGAATTTCCTGACGATCCGCTTGGACATGACGGGACCGATGCCCTTGATCATGCCGGAAGCAAGATATTTTTCCATCCCCTGCACCGTCGCCGGCGTTACCGTCTCACAAAAGACAATTTTGAACTGTTCCCCAAATTTGGGATGACCGCCCCATTCACCATGCATTTTGATGATTTCACCGGGGATGGGATTGAGAATATTGCCGACGGCGGTTACCAGGTCGTGCCTCCCCGCGACCCGGACTTTGGCCACGGTGAAGTTGTTTTCATCGTTAACATAGGTAAGTCGTTCAATCTGACCCTGCAGGTCCTCAAGGTTGTCATTACTCATGCTTGATCTGCTCGTGCCCGGATTGTGGGAAAAAGGGGGATTTCACCTTTCTGTCCTTTTCCAGGTTACTGACCCTCATGCCGACCAGCCGGATAAGTTTCTTCATTTCAATACGCTTCAGGCAGGCAAAAGCGGCCTCTCTTATTTCTTTTTCCGAATCCGAGTAGTCGCCCATCGTTTTTGCCCGCGTCAGGGTCTGAAAATCGCTGAATCTAATCTTGGTCGTAACTGTCTTCGCCTTATATCCCTGCTGCTTCATGTCGGCAACTGTTTCTTTTGTCAATTCTGCCAGCGTTCGGGCAACGATCTGCCAGTCACTCAGGTCTTCCTGGAAGGTCATCTCCCGGCTGAAGGATTTGGGCTCCCAATGGGTAATCAAAGGGCTCTCATCGATCCCCCGGGATGCGGCAAAGAGATAATGCCCATAAGACTTCCCGAAGTGGTCGATGAGCGCCTCCAGGGGCAGGGCCGCCAGTTCGCCGATGGTCTTAACGCCCATTTCCTGGAGTTGCGCCTCGGTTTTTG
>Ga0082335_1001694_pt1 | contig 44918 bp, 36 predicted proteins | sample Subgrocontami58m_FD_72375 | JGI IMG/M metagenome (GOLD analysis project Ga0082335, IMG submission 72375) | Subsurface groundwater microbial communities from S. Glens Falls, New York, USA - GMW37 contaminated, 5.8 m (SPADES assembly) (version 2) ...
GGGCCAGGCTCCATCTCACAGATCTACTCGGAAGCAAAGCGCATCGGGGCGTCACGTGCCTTCATCATTTCCAGCGAGACGCTGGCAAAGACCACAGACCTGAACGATAAGGTCCGGGCAGCTTTGGGAGACCTCTACGTCGGCACCTGGACCGGCGCGAAGAAAGAATCGCCCATCCCTTCCGTGATGGATGGGGTGAAAGCGGTGAAAGAGGCCAAACCCGACCTCATCGTTGCCGTGGGCGGCGGCAGCGCCGTCGTGACTGCCCGCGCGATCACCATCATTGCTGGCGAGGATAAGACCATTGAGGAGATGTACACCAAGCACACTCCGGGTCAGGCGCCCAACGTGTACCGGGCCGGCAAACCCAAGATCCCGAATATCGTCATCAATACAACCCCCACCACCGGCACCGACCGCGGCGGCGCGGCAGTCTACGACACGGTCGCGCCGCACCGCAAGGAACTCTACGACCCTAAAACCCGCCCCCTAGCAGTGATCATCGATCCGGAGGCGCTCCTGACCGCGCCCCTGGACCTCTACAGGGACACCTCCCTCTCCACGTTTTCCGGCAATATCGGCGGGCTGCAATCACCGGAGCTGAGCCCGCTTGCCTACGCCGACCAGCGCATGGCGTTGGAGCTGTCCGTGGCCAACCTGCCCCAACTGGTGGAGCACCCTGGCGACGGCGAGGTGCGGGTCAACCTCTTCTTGGCGGCCATTCTGGCTAACCGGGCTTCCCAGTCCACCTACAACATCCGCGGACGCAACCGAACCACCGGACTGGGCAACGAACTGCGCTATCAATACGCCCACATCGGCCAGGGGGCAGCGGGCGCAGTGATGCTGACCACAAACCTTCGCATGAACCTGGACATCATGACCGAGGGCATGGCCAGAGTTGCCGATGTCCTGCATATCAGGCTGGCCGGCATGACCGATAGGGAAGCTGCGGAGACCCTCATTGTCTGGGTCGAATCCTTCCTGCGGTCCATCGGCGTGGCAACCCGCTTGCGTGACCTCAACGTGCCCCGAGAGGACTTCCGCAAGCTGGCTGAGGAGGATGCTCGCGCCCTTCACTTTGGTGAGGGCATGGGCCGCATCACCAACCCGGATGAGCTGGTCAAGGTGCTGGAGATGGCCTACTAAAAGGTGCTCAGGCGTTCCGCCACAATCGGGGATGGAAATCTCGAAGCGATGACCCTCACCCTAGCCCTCTCCCTCCAGGGAGAGGGGATTTTCGAGGCAGACTGCTGGCGGAGCGCTCATGGTTCGACAGGTCGTTCGACTCTGAGAGTCTCAGACTCGATGAGCTCACCATGAGCGGAATCGGTGGTCAAGATCGGCGACTTCGGCTTGGCGGTGGCGGTAGACCGCAGTAGATTGACCCGCGAGGGCATGATGGTGGGGACGGTCTACTAAAGAAGGATAGTATGTTTCTGTTTCCTGGTTCTTTTGAAGTAGGCGGGGTGGGCTTGAGAGCATTCCTCGTCGGTATACTAGCGTTCGTTCTGTTGTTTTGGGGTCCCCTACTCGGCGGAGGGTGGGCGCGGTCCTACGTGATTGCTCTCCCGATTGCGTTCTGGTTCGTCCTCGCATACGTGTGGCGTGTATGGCAACCCGATGCGGCTGCAGAAGATCAACTGCAACGCACAGTTGCGGCAGCGGTTGGGGGAGCCTTCTTGCTTAGTGCGATTCTCTTGTTGGAGAGTGCCGACTTTACCCAAGCATTTATACTCCTCGCCTTTGTTTTGTTCGCATTCGTGTATCCCCACATTGGGCTAGACGGAGGCTTGCCGCGAGGCTGAGAGCAGCGAAAGGTTCGACCGAGGAGAGAGCGCCTTCGACGGCGCTCTGTCCGGGCAGGACGGGCAGGTCACCGGCGGGCCGGCGAGCAACTGCGCGCCGCACTGGGAGCAGAAGGCCGCAAGGCGCGCCGGCATGGTCAGCGCCTGCGGCCTGTAGTTGCCCTTTCTGCCAGCGTTTCCAGCAGCCTCAGCGATGCTCGGGTGACCTCTGCCACTGCCGCGTCAAATGCCGTCTCGTTTGCCCTGGCCGGCACGCGGTAGCCGCTGATCTTCCGCACAAACTGCAGGGCCGCGGCCCGCACCTCATCTTCAGCAGCCAGCCCTTCCGGGCGGCGTAACACCTTTATGCTACGGCACATATGCCACTCCTTTCGCGCTGTGGTCACTTCGACAAGCTCAGTGAACCCAACGCTACGCTGTCGACCTAAAACGCATCCGGCGCGGCGGCGATGGCATCCAGATCGGCCCTGGTGTAGGAGCCGAGGCTGCGGAAGGTGAGCTCGGTGTAGTTTTTGACCCACCGCATACCGATCTTGGCCGCCCTGCGGTAGCGCGCCTCTGACTGGGCATAAGCCGCGGCCGCGCCTTCATCGCCCGCGGGGATCGTCGCCCTGAGCTGCGCCAGGATATCCTCCGCTTCCTGCTGGAAGAGGCGCCTGACCACGGGGAAATCGTGAGCCTCGCCGGTGTCTGACGCCCTGGCATGGTGGATGATGCGCTGGGCAGTCTGGGCCACAGAGATGCGGCCCGTCGCCAGGTCTTCCATGAGCGCGGGGTGCACCCCCGGCCGGCCGGCCAGAGTGTCGATGCTCTTGGCCCCGCGGCCGTTGAGCCAGCCCTCGACGTACTCGATGATGGCGCGCACGTTGCGGCGGCTGCCCTCAAGGGTGATGGGGCCTTCGGGTGTCCTCAGCTCAACGGGGTAGTTCTCCGGGTTGCGCATCTGCGGTGTGGGCTGCCAGCCCGAGGCGCGCAGCTCTTTGAAGGGGTCGGCGGCGGTCTTCATGTGGTAGATGTGCGCCACCCAGCCGCGCAGGAAGCCCTGGTGCGCCTCCCACTCCTTATCGGCATGGATAGCCGCCGCCGCGGCCTGGTTCACCGCATCGTCGCGGCTGGGGAGCGCGGTCGCCATCCCGCCGATGGGCACCGCATTGTGCTTCAGGCACACCGCCACCAGTCGTCGGAAGATATTGGCGATGAAGTCCGTGGTCTTGATATCCACTCCAAAGCGGTCGGGCCAGACGTAGTTGGGGTCGGCCATGACGAACTCCAGGATGCTGGCCTTCAGGTCCCAGCGCGCGGCGTTCAGACCCGCGCCGTACTCGCCCAGCGCGTGCAGCGACTCCTCCATCAGGTAGACCATGGGCAGCGACTCCACCAGGATAATGGCCTTGATGGTGGGCGGGCTGGGCCAATGGATGATGCGCTTGCTGAGGTCAAAGAAGTCCTTCCAGAGCGCCGCCTCTTCCACCAACTCCATCTTGGGGAGGTAGAAGTAGATGCCCTGTCCTCGCTGGGCCTGGGCCCGGCCCGCGTAGAAAAGTGTCAGCGCGGTGCCCAGGATGCAGGCCGGCACAGGCGCGCCGTCCACCGTCGCGTCGGGCTCATCCAGCATGAGGCCGCGCTCCCGGTGCATGAAGAAGGGGATCGCCCCGTCCTGAATGGCGTAGGTGCGGCCGCTCTCCGGATTGTGGAACGTCAGGGTGCGCTCCACCGCCCTCATGCGATTGATGGCCGCCTGGACGGTGTCGACCAAACGGTGGCCGGCCGAGTCCTCGTCGTCGTCCAGATCGCCTTCAGCCCGCTCGCCTTCCGGACCGGCGTTCAGTGCGTTGATGAACATGGAGGTGATAGATGCCGGGCCGGAGATCTCGATGCCGCGAGACCGGAGCTCCTCGGGCATCGGCGACACCGACCAGGTGGTGGTCGTCGCCGGACTGGGTGGCAGATGGGCGGGGAGCGCCCCCTGCTTCAGCGCCCGCTCCAGCGCCTGCTGACGTTTGGCGCGCAGGGCGTGCACCCGCGCCGTGAAACCGTCATGGAGGGCTGCCAGCGCGTCGCAGAACTCCGGCGTGAAGACCTCAGATGCCCCCTCTACGGGCTCGAAGCTGACTCTTTTCAAAGTGACCATAAGTGTCTCCTCCGGGGATGCTTGATGCCTTTGTGTATGCAGCAAAAGCCTGAGCGAAAAACGGCGTTTCATGGTCACGCGAAAGCGCTGGGGTTGTCAAGAGAAGCGGCAGTTATTAAGGAGACACACCCTGACTCTTGATCAATTCTTCAGCCGAGCGACGGCGAGAGTCAATCTGTGGGAGGGGCGCGGCCTCAAAACCTTCTAAGCCAGTGGGCACACCTGCTTTAACATGGAACTCATCTAGGCGATGTAAGAGATCGTCGACAGTTACCAAGGTGATGTCTACGCCTGTGCGCTTCACCCGTGCAACTTCCTCCACCGCGCCGCGGCCAAAACTAAAGGCGATAACAAAGCCTCGCTTCTTACTTGCGCGGGCAATGGCAGTCTCGAAGTTATCTATCACGTTCCGGCCAATGCCCGCGGACTGCTTAATCTGAACGGGATCATGGAGCATGAAGGTCCAACCGTCGATACCCATGTCACCAGACTTCCGGTTTGACTGAATCCCGTTGATACGGTCTACGATCCAGTTTTGGAACTCAAACGGCTTCAGTGCCTTCAAGTCCTCAATCGTGGTTGGCATCCCCACGAGTTTGATCTCCATTGCTCCCACCTTTACCAAGCGACGCTTCATAAGGTTGCAGGCAGTAGGAGAGATGTCGATTCCTATCCAATGCCGTTTGAGCCGGTGAGCCACTACTAAGGATGTCCCACAGCCAGCGAAGGGGTCTAGCACGGTGTCCCCTTCCTTGCTGCTAGACAGGATAATACGCTCTAGTAGTTCCTCCGGTTTCTGCGTCGGGTACCCCAAGCGGTCTCTAGCGGAGGGGGCAACGATCTTGATTTGCCATACATCGTCCGGGTGCTTGCCTTTTGGGTTGAGTTGCTGTTCCCCGTAATCATGATCACCACGCACATTCCCGATGTAATGAGAGAAGCGTTCCTTCGTAGTCTCTGCGTATTCGTCTCGGACAGGATCGGGGTTGAAATACCAGTCATTCCCTTTGGTATACCAGAGGATAGTATCATGCCGCCTGGCCCACCTTCGCGGCGAAACGCCAGCTCCCTTGTAGTACCAGACGATCTCATTCTGGAAGTGTTCAACACCTAAGACCTCATCCATCATTACCTTCAAGTAATGGACGGCGTGCCAGTCACAGTGAAGATAGAGGCTACCGGAAGGCTTCAGGACGCGCCACATCTCCATGACGCGTTCCTTCATCCATTCAACGTAGTGGTAAATGCCGCCTTCCCAGCGATCTTCAAAGCTGCGGACTTCGGCCTCGTCGCCCCAGATAACCTCATAGTGGCGGTTGCTAAAGAAGGGGGGATCGAGGTAGATTAGGTCTACTGAATTAGCTGGCAGGACTGCCAAGCGTTGCAGGTTATCGTCACAGTAAACAATTTCAGTGTCCATGTGTGCGCTCTCTAAAAGTAGTCCGCGGATTATGCCAAAAACGAACAGCTATGGAGGCTCTTGTCGTGTGAGCCGCCCGTTCTGCGTAACCCAATAGATAAATGGGCGAGGAGTGTTGTTAGCCGCATCAACGATTCAATCGTAGGCAGGGACGAGACAACGGGCTATCTCCCAGTTCGGCGGCGTCCGCTCCAGCCGATTGTTATGCCACCTGTTGCATCTTGTTCACAAAGTCGCGACCGGATGTCGGCGGTGGCAACGGTTTGCCGTCCGTTCGATAAAGTTCGACCGCCTCCTCGACAATCCGGCATAGTTCTTCAAAAACGGCCTTTTCGTCATCGCCGTGGCAGCCTCCGTAGATCAACCCAGGGGAGCTGCCGACATAGCACTGATCCTCCTCAGACCATTCGACAATTTTGACGTATCTGGCGGTATCCTTCATTTCCTGGACTCCTCAAGAGCGAGCCGCACGGCGCGCAATTGGTAATGTTTCGCAGCGTCGCCCGGATTACCAGAGATCGTTACGGGTCTTGCCACTTTCGGGTGAACGAAGTTCTTATGGCTACCCTTCCCCCCTCGATCAACAAAGCCGGCCATCTCCAGTTCGGCAATGAGTTCTCGCACCTTTGGCGGCACCGGACAATTCCTTGTCTTTCAGTAGCATAACATCGTAGCCAGATTGGTCAAACATACACATGGCGAAGAAATGCCGGAACGAGTGACAGCCGCTATGCTTGACCCCTCTGGCAGCGTCCGGCTACCGCCCCTTCCAAAGGGGTTTGCGCTTCTCGGCGAAGGCCTTCTGGGCCTCCCCGGAGCGGCTGTCCTCGCTGCTGCCCACCCGCATGCTCAGGAGCTCGGCCAGGGGCGCCATCTCGTCGATCTTCTTCTCGATCATGGCGTGAATGAGATGCAGTCCAGCCCGCACCGCCAGCGGGCCGTTGCTGCTGACGCGCTCGGCCACTTCCGTGGCTTCTTCCATCAGCTTATCGTGGGGCACCACGTCCATCACCAGGCCAAGCTGCATCGCCCGCTCTGCGGGGATCTCTCTGGTGGTCGCCAGCATCCACATGGCCGTAGCCGGAGGAATGGTGGCCGCAAGCTTCGGTACCCACCGCTCGGCGAAGTTCCAGCGAGGCTCCGCAAAGCAGAAGACCGCCTGGTCGGACGCGATACGGATGTCGCAGTCCATGGCAAAGGCGAGGCCGCGGCCGTAGCAGTGGCCGTTGACCGCCGCGATCATGGGCTTGTAGTTGCGGGTGAGGGCCTTCTCCAGCTTTTCCTGCAAACTGGCAGGATTGTGTGCCGCATCGGGATCATTCTGGTCACGGCGCAAGTCCGCGCCGGCGCAGAATGCCCGGCCGGAGCCGGTCAGGACGGCAACCCACAGGTCGGGGTCGTCCTCGAACTCTCTCTTGGCCTGCACCAAATCTCTGATGAGCTGCAGGTTGGCGGCGTTCATTCGCTCCGGTCGATTGAGGGTGATGTATGCGATGCGCCCCTGCTTTTCAAACTGTACGGTGTCCATGGTCTTCTCCTTCTCCAGTCTTACTTGAGCTCAGGTCAAACGTTGTGGAAATTCCCTTCCAGCCCTCCCGGTAATCAGGCTATCAATGGTCGCGTTTATTTGCCGCTTCTCTGATCAAAGCGGGATGCGATGTAGGCCACGTGAGATAAAGCCCTCAATCTAGACGCCTCTTTCGACCCGCCAGCGATTGATCCATCCCGTGTGCTCTGATTCGTGCAAGCTGCGTAGACCCGCCTCGCCGTAGAGCGAAGCATCCAGTCCTCGCGCGGTCGCAGACGAGATCGCGTCAAGCAGTCTTTGCCGCGAGGTCGCCAGTTCCCACCTCGCTTGGTCGAGCGACAGGGCCAGCCGCAGGTCGTGTCCCAGTGCGCTGAAGACCTCATCTTGATCGCCCGTCATGCGCCAGGCTGAGTCGTGGCCGGCAGAGATGCGCACCACCTCACTGGTCCGGACGTCATCCCAGAGCGCGAGGTGCCCCAGGTGGTCCTTGACCGTCCAGCCATCGAGCGACGGTTCGGTCATCAGTTCGTCGCTGAGACCGTCGATGGCAGAGAGCAGATCCTCCCGCATCTTCCGGTAGTGCTGTAGCAATGCGTCCCTATCCTCGGCCATGCCTCTCTCCAATATGCCGCTTCGACCGAATCCTCGGCGTGCTCACCACGGAGGCTGCTGGTTGACGTTCCAGTTTCTAAGATTAGCGCGTCTCTCTTACTCAGGTTTTCAAAATTCAGATGGTCAAACTCAGCGCCGAACTGAACAGCCAACGCATTATACTCTCCTCGGCACACTCCTCACACCAGGCATTCCGCCGATACGATGTTTCATCACATGCTGCTATGCGCTAACATGCATAATGCGTGAGTAGACCCAGGGAACGCCGCAAGTACGTCGTGGGTCAGCCTAACAAATACAGGATGCGGCATTGAACCAAGACCCGGCCTCTCAGCAAACGGGAGTCATTCAAGAGATCCTCCCCTTCCTGCGGAACATCGCGTTCCTAGCGCAGGTTCCCGAAAAAGAAGTTGAGGCTGTCATACCCCGCTTGCGCGTGCAGAGCTACCCTGCCGGCAGCGTCATCATACAAGAGGGTGATCCAGGCGATGCGTGCTTCATCGTAGCCTCGGGGAGTGTCGACATTGTCACGCGTGACCTCATCGGCCAGGAAGTTGCCCTGGCGACCCTTGGCGCGGTGACGTGTTCGGGGAGATGGCGCTTGGGGGATACGGACGGCGCACAGCCACCGTGCGGGCCGTTGTTGATGATGTGACGCTCTATGCCCTGGAACGCCCTGATTTCCTGCGCCTTGAGGAGAGCTGTCCGGCCTTCGCACAGCAGGTAAGGCGCAACGTAAAGATCCAGACCACGGAGGCGTTTCTGGTCAGGTGCGGCAGCGCATTACGCACTTCGTTGCGCTGAACGCCAGAAACAGCACGGACCCTTGCCGCAATCCACACGACTGGTCAATCTGTGCGAAGGCGATATCCAACGCCGGGCTCAGGGAGCAGCAGACGGGGCTCCGCCGGGTCTTGCTCAAGTTTTTTTCGCAGACTTGCGATAAACACCCGCAAGCTGCCGAGCGCATCCTCGTAACCGGGCCCCATCGTCGAGTTCAGCAAGAGTCTGTGTGTCACGACGCGGTCGGGATGCTCGGCCAAGTACCGCAAGATGCTGTACTCTGTGGGAGTTAGGTGCACCTCTTCGCCGCTACGGGTGACCAGGCGCTTCGCAAGATCAACCGCAACATTTTCCATTCTTACCACACGCGGCGCGGCCACCGTCGCCTGTCCGGCGTGGCGCAGCGCCACCCTCATCCGTGCCAGCAACTCCTGCACGTTGAAAGGCTTCGTCAGATAGTCGTCTGCGCCCTGATCCAGCGCGCGCACCTTCACATCGATGTCATCTTGTACAGAGAGGATAATGATGGGAACCTTTGTCCATTCTCTAAGACGACGGCACACCTCAGCCCCATCCATGTCCGGAAGCATCAAATCTAGCACCACCAGATCAGGCGCATGCAGTGCTGCGATGTTCAAGGCCTCTTCACCGGTCGCAGCTTCATAAACATCGTAGGCGTTGGCTCTCAGAGCGACGCGCAGGGCGCGGCGTATTTGCGGCTCATCATCAACCACCAGCACACCAATTCCCATCACAGCGCCTCCATGGACAATGGCAGCGTAAAAGAAAAGCGCGCGCCGCCACCCTCTGTCTCGCCAATCCACAGACGTCCGCCGTGTGCCTCGACAAACCCACGGGCAATGGCAAGCCCTAAACCTATGCCCCCACCCCCAGAGACCGTCTTGCCCCGTTCAAAGGGGCGGAGCAAACGCTGCCTCTCTGCAGGGGCTATGCCCGGACCTCTGTCAGCCACGGTGACGGTCAGTTCTTCGTCGTTACGCCTCACCGTGATAGTGATAGGAGTGCCTGCGGGCGTATGCCGAACGGCATTTTCCAGCAAGTTGGTCACCACATGGTCAATCTGAACGTAGTCGCAAGGCGCAGCAAGGGCGTCTTGTGGCACTTCCAGATGCACTGGTCGTCCTACCAGGATCGGATTCAGCCTTCGAACAACGTTGCGTACAAGCTCGCCAACATCCTCTGCTTGTTTGTGCGGGCTTGCTGCCCCCGCTTCCAGGGTGGAAGCTTCGAGCAGCTTGCCGACAAGACGGTCCAGTCTGTCTGTTTCCTCTTCTATGGCAGAGAGCAGTTCCTCTCGATCATCGTCGGAGTACAGGGCGCCCGGCTGTCGCAGGCCCGAGACGCCGGCCTTGATGGATGCCAGCGGTGTGCGGAGGTCGTGAGACACAGCCCTGAGAAGCGCTGTCTTCAGTTCATCCGACCGCCTTATGACCTCGGCCTGTCTCGCCTTCGCCGTCTCACGGCGAGCCGTGTCCGCGAGGTGCGCCGTGACCACCGCGGTGAATAACAGGAGCGCAAGTCCAACCGCTTCGTCAGGCCTGGCGATGGTCAACGTGCCAACAGGCTCGACAAACAGGATGTCATGGCCCAGCACCGAAGCCACCACGGCGGTGATCGCTGCGCCGCGCCCCCATCGGGCGGCCGCGAGGGTGGTGGGCACCAGGTACAGCAGGGGGCCATTCCAAGGCTGCCCATTGCGGCTTGCGCATAGCCGACGGCACCGAGGGCAAGCGCCACTGTCGACAACACAAAGAGATAGGGTAACAACCGCTTCATGATGCTCAGTGAGGACGTTGCATTCGTTGACCGGGCCACAGCTCTGCCTGCCAGGACCTTAACACTTCCCAAATATCGATGGCTCCATTTCTAATCCGATCTTAACACCACTTGATCAAAATATAGTACCAGGAGTTTATTCAGGAGCAGCCCCGCCATGGCACAGGATTCAGGCAATACAAACCTAGAAGAGAAGGAGACCATCCAGGGCGCCCGTCCGGGAGACCGCTTTGTCCGGCTCTTGCGGTACCCCGGTTTCCGCCGGATTGGAATCGGGCGTCTTGTACCGCAGGACAGCGTTGGCCAACCAAGTACGTTCCTTGGCCGAACAGTGGCCTTGTTGAAACACTTCCTCATTGGAAAACCTATCCCCACCTCCCAAGAGAGCCATGAGCGTCTGACGAAGTTCAAGGGATTGGCCGTCTTCGGATCGGACAACATCTCCTCTTCCGCCTACGCCAGCGAGGAGATCATGCGTGTGCTTGCGCTGGCCGGGGCCCTTGCCCTCACGATGCCCATCACGCTGGCGATCATCGTGGTCTTGGCAGTGGTGGTGATCAGCTACCAGCAGACTATCCGCTCCTATCCCACGGGCGGCGGCTCCTACATAGTGGCAAGCGCCAACCTGGGCGTGTTTCCTGGGCTGGTTGCCGCGGCTGCCCTCTTAACGGACTATGTGCTCACGGTCGCGGTCTCCATTGCCGCAGGGGTTGCGGCCCTCACCTCCATCTTTCCCGCGCTGTTCGAGCTACGCGTCGCCGTGGGCGTTGCCTGCATCCTCCTCCTCTGCCTCGGCAACCTGCGGGGCATTCGGGAGAGCGGAACCATTTTCGCCGGGCCGACATACGTTTATCTCTTCTCCATACTTGGTCTGCTGGCCTACGGACTCTGGCTCTACGCCACCGGCAACCTCCCCCAGTACACGGCGCCGCCCGAATGGCTGTCTCTTGCGGGCAGCGAACCACTGTCCTTGCTTGTACTCCTGCGGGCCTTCTCCTCAGGCTCCGTGGCGCTCACCGGGGTGGAGGCAGTCTCCAACGGAGTGCCTGCCTTCAAGCCTCCTGAAGCCCGCAATGCTCAGACCGTTCTGCTCTGTATGGGAGCATTCTTCGGGGTGATCTTCCTCGGCATGAGCTTCCTCGTCGGCCAGCTAGGTATTCTGCCTGACCCCAGCGAGCAGGAAACGGTCGTCAGTCAACTGACACGCACGCTGGTGGGCGAAGGAAGTCCCTACCACTACCTTGTGCAGCTCTCAACGGCTCTGATTCTTGTGCTGGCCGCGAACACCGCCTTTTCCGATTTTCCACGCCTCTCAAGCATTCTGGCGCGGGACCGTTTCCTTCTCCGCCAGTTCCAATTCCGCGGCGACCGGCTCGACTTCTCAACGGACATCGTTCTGCTGTCTGTTCTGGGGAGCGTTCTCCTCGTCGTGTTTGAAGGCAGCGTCACAAACCTCATTCCGCTCTACACCGTGGGTGTGTTCCTTGCCTTCACCCTGAGCCAGAGCGGTATGGTGCGCCACTGGTACCAGAAGCGCGTCGACGACAATTCATGGAAGTGGCGGGCCGCGATCAACGGTTTCGGGGCGGCGGCTACCGGAGCAGTGATGATCGTCGTGGCCATTGCAAAGTTTGCACTTGGCGCCTGGGTCGTGATGCTGCTCATACCTGCACTGGTAGCCATTCTCTGGAGCATCCATCGACATTACGAACGCGTTGAGAGCGCAATGGTGGCGAAGACGCCGGTGGTTCCCGAGTTCATCCACCCCCGCGTCATCGTGCCCATTGCAAACCTGGGCGTCCCGGCACGCCAAGCGATTGCGTTCGCAAGGGCAATTGCCGTCGACAACAGGGTCACCGCGGTGCATGTCAGTGATGACCCTGTGGCGCTACTCAGGTTGCAGCATGCCTGGGAAGAATGGCAGCCAGGAATTCAACTCGTCGTCATTGAATCGCCGTACAGGATGTTGAGCGAACCGCTGCTTGCCTATGTGGAAGCGGTTCGGGAAACCCATCCCAACGACACCATCACCGTGGTCCTCCCGGAGCTTGTGCCCTCACGCTGGTGGGAGCATCTTCTGCATAACCAGACAGCCTTGCGGATCAAGGCCACACTTCTCTTCAAACCCGGTATTGTGGTCGTCAACGTGCCCTATCACTTGGCCCGCTCTGTCTCCGTCAAACGATGAGCGAGGCAGAGAACGTACCTCATTTGAGCAGTTCCTGTCCGCTCTGCTGCACACGCTCCCTCATCACGTAAGGGCGACGCTTTCTGCTAGTTCTTGAGTTGAACCTGTGTGATCCGCGACATGTGAGAGCAATAGGATTTGTAGTATGGTACATATAAGCAAGTAAGTTTCTATGGCTCTGTTCAAGTGCACCCTGCGCCTCCGGACGGGACAGAAATTATCCTCTTAAACAATGTGCCGATCAGGAGATCTTCAATGGCCGTACGATATTCTCCGAGAGAAGTTTCCATCCCGTGCAAGTTGCTCAGCTCAAATACTCGGGTCACGGGCAATGCCAAGGCAAACTACTACTGGGTGACGGACCTCTTGAACGCTTCCGATAGAGACTTCGTGCTCATCGAAGACGCCACGGTGCGTTCCCTTGCCCAGGAAGTGGGCAATGAGCTGAAGTCACGTTCCGTCCTGCTCAGAAAAGAGAACGTCATCATCGGCGTGCCGCTTGAAAAGAGTGAGGTCGAGGAAGGCGCAGCAAGCTACGGCAGCGTAAGCGGCAGTGTCTCGAATAAGGTCGTCGTCAAAGCCGGGCCGTTCGTCATCAGCGGCGTGCTGCAATTGCCCCGGAGCGCGAGCCTGCTGCAATACTTGATAGACGCGGCTTGGGTCTATCTGCCCATGACCGACGCCACGGTCACCCATGATGCCGCAGCATTCGTCCGTTTTACGTCACCGTTCCTCGTCGTCAACCGCAACTGGGTTGACGCCCTGCTGGAAGAGCCTGTAGCTACTGCTGTCTCGGTCGAGCAGCTTACGTCTACGGCTGCTCCTGATCCTGCAGTGGCAGACACCCACCAAGTGCTGCACGATCCACAGCAACCCGCTGACGTGACGCCACCCTTGAGTCAGGAGACGGCAGAGATCCTCTTCGCTTCAGAAATCTTCAAGGCTGCTGACCGGGCTACCCTCCAGCAAGTCGTCACCAACCTCGTAAGCACGGACGGACTTGCCCAGCAATCCTTCCCCGCTGGCACGGCCGTGGTCCGGCAGGGGGAGCAGGGAGATTCGCTCTATATAGTGGAACGGGGATCGCTGGAAGTCATTGTGGGAGAACGGCCCACCAACTCCTCGCGGGTCCTGGCAACCCTGGGACCCGGCGACGTGTTTGGGGAAATGGCGCTCCTGGGAGACGGACGGCGCACGGCCACCGTACGGGCCGTGTCGGACGTGGTGTTGTTTGTGCTCTCTGCGGATAGCTGGAGAGTGCTGGCATCCCGTTTACCCGCAGCCACCACCGACCTGCTGCGTATCATGGCGCAGCGCAGAGGCCCCAGGGGCGTGCTCCTCCACCGTTCTCTCTGACGTAACCCGCACGTCGTCGCTGTCCGACACTTCCACCTGCCCTCCTGTTGCCCGCATGTGTCTCTGCCCCCACGCCCGGGGCCGGGTTTGTGATTTGACACACCCGCTGTGACGCAGATCACTTGACTTCAGGTAGCCCACAGGGTGTAATGACAAACGTATCGTCCGTAATACCCAGTTAGATGGTGCCGATGCACCAGATCGGCTATTTGTTCCGGAATCATAGGATACCGTCAGCAGCGTAGCAGGCGGCGAGGATATCAGCTCTTGGTCACATGGTTGGCGCATTGCCGTGACCAAAGAGGCAGTTCGACCCAAGGAAGAGGCAGAACATACATAGTCGCAAGACTGAAGAAATACAAGTGGTTTATGGTCGCCATCGTGGGCGTGCTCGTGGCCCTCGGCGGTGCGATGCAACTGGGGTTGGTGTCGCAAAACTTCGGTGATGAGGCCGTCAACTGTTTGGGTTGTGTAAGCACCAATACAGCATTGGCTATTGCGCCAACCCCGAAATTGATTCTTGCGACCCCTGTCCCGACCGTCAATCCTAACGCCATCACGGCGCACGCACCGGCGCCGAACCAAGAACCGGCTGTCTGGTGGCCGGGCTGGCCCTACGCTGGATGGCAGATGCTGGGCGCCGACGGCTATCTCCGGCTCCGAACCGGGGCGGCCTGGGAGTATTTTGGCGGCCCGTTTAAGTCCACCATCGCGGCAACTGATTCCGCCGAATACGTGCTCGGCAATGACAATGCGATCTGACGTCGCTACGTCAAGACCTGCACCGGCGCCTTGGACCGATCGCAGGCTTGGACGTCGATGGGCGGGCAATCCACGTCCGCTCCGGCCGCAATCCAAGATGGCCTTTACCTCTGGGTGTTCGTCCTGGGGACTGATGGGAAGATGTACGCCAACCGCGGCAGCCTGTGTAGCAGCACCGTGACCGGCTGGTTTTCCCTCGGCAACCGGATACTCACCTCTGCGCCGGCGGTCGGCATGTTTGACGCGAACATTGAACTTAGCCACTCGGTCCACGTATTCGCCCGAGGGACGGATAATGCCATCTGGAACATCTGGATTACCGGGGCTACCTCTTCTTGGCCTTACGACGCTCTGTGGAGCGATTGGCAGTCTCTCGGCGGATCGTGGACATCAAAGCCGGCGGCAGCCACGTACCGGATCGGGCGCAGTACCGGGGGCGTCGATACCGGGGTCTGGATCTTTGCCCGGGGGAACGACGGCAAGCTCTACGTGAAGACCCAGAAAAGCCAGGTACAGAATGGTGCTTGGGGCGACTGGATGCCGTTGGGCGGAACGCTGCTCGGCGGACCGGGCGCAGGGGTTTTCGACCTGAACTACATTCGGGTGTATGCCCGCAGCTCGGCCGACAACAAGATGTACTACACACAGTCGCTGGCGGCGATAAATCCGAATTTTGGCCCGTGGACGCTCGCCCCGTAAGCCAACGAATTCTGCCGCATTCGGTATCGCTTTGGTGATAGGAGGAGGGGTTGCCATATGGCAACCCCTCCTCCTATCTGTTCTCTCCAACACGGTACAACGCCCCCAACCTTAATGGCACCCTGAATCCTCCTGCTCAGTAGCCAAACTTGTCTTCCCCCTCACACCTAGGATAACCTGTCGGCATAAGTTCACGCGACGCAACCGTTGACCGTGAGCATGTGACCCCAAGAGGCATGCATGGTAACAGGCAGCAACCAAGAGGAACCTCAGGCCGGTGCGGGAGGCTCACTGTCGGAAGATACCCTGTCTCTGCTGCACGCCACCTCGCTCTTCGTTGGTGTGCCGGAAGCAGAGCTTGAGACGATACTCGGGTGTCTTCAACCTGCGGCATTCGGGGAGGGAGAGACCATCATTCGCGAGGGCGACCTCGGCGACTGCTGCTACATCATAGGATCCGGCGCGGCGGGCGTGATCAGCCGTGACCTCATCGGTCAGCAGGTGACCCTTGCCACCTTCGGGCCCGGCGCGCACTTCGGTGAGGTCGCGTTGGTCACCGACGGACGGCGCACGGCCACCGTGCGCGCGCTTGAACCGGTGGTGGCATACCTGCTGCGCCGCGACGATTTTGTGCGTTTGGAGCAGTCCTGCCCTGCCTTTGTGGCGCGCATGCGCAAGTATGTCGATGTGCTCGCGGTCGACACCGTCCTCCGCAAAGCTTCCCCCTTCGCGCATTTGCCGGACGAAACCCTGCGCCGCCTTGCGGGCCAGCTTCGCAGCGAGCGAGCGCACACGGGGGACGTCATCATCCGCCAGGGCGACATGGGAGATCGTTTCTACCTGGTGCGCACTGGGAGAGCGGAAGTGCTCCGGGACGGCAGGCAGGTGCAGGTGCTGGAGGTCGGCGACTGCTTTGGCGAGGTGGCGCTCCTGACCGCCGAAAAACGCACCGCCACGGTGCGCGCCCTGGAGGCCACAGAGCTGCTCTCCCTGGCCAAACCTGAGTTTGACGCGCTGGTGCAGGAGCACGCCGCGCTGCGCCGGCAGTTCGGCGAGTTTATTCGCATCCGTGTGGGAGACGCCCTCGCCCGCTCGGTAGCCACCGCTGACCCGCTCTCCACGCTGATGCCGGACCTTTCAGGACACCGCCGCAAGCGTTATTGGTGGATGCTTCTGGCTGGGGTGGGATTATTCGCCGGCCTTTCCGTGCTCGCCGCCAGCACCCTGTCTGCGCCCCTGGTGTATGCCGCGCTCATTGTCGGCTCTTTCGTTGGCCCGGTGGTCTACGTCACGTATCTTGCCGAGTCCCATCTGCTTCCCGACCGTCCCCTGAACCTGGCCATCACGTTCCTGCTGGCCGCGGCCCTTGGAATCCCTCTTGCCATAGTATTGGAGGGATGGCTCGGCGCAAGGCACGGGGCGCTGGGGTCTTCATTCCTCGTTGGTGTGATTGAAGAGGCGGCCAAGGTGGTTGGTGTCACCTGGCTGCTGCGAAGGTCCACCTCCCGTTTTCAGATGGACGGCGTGGTCTACGGCGCGGCGGCCGGCATGGGGTTTGCCGCTTTCGAGAACATTCTTTATGGGTTACAGCAGGCGCAGGCCGTGCGCTCCCTTTTGTCGACGCTCTGGTTACGCTCGCTCCTGTCCCCTTTTGGGCATGGGACGTGGACGGCGATCATTTGTGGCGCGATCTGGCGGCAGAAGGGCAGCGGCAGGCCTTTTTGGGACCTGGGCACTTTTGGCGCGTTTGCGCTGAGCGTCGGCCTCCACACGCTCTGGGACTGGCAGCCGGTCCAAGGCATGCTGCTCATCGTCTGGCTTTTGCTTGTGGGAGTGGTGGGATTGGTTGCTCTGCGAGAGATGCTTGACCGGGCGAGTCAAGAAGCACTCGAAGCGGTCGTGGCCTTAAACCCTGAGGTTGCCAACATGAACGCCGAGGCCTTTCAGTCCACCTGCCGGGTCTGCGGCCAGGCCTCGCCTCCGGGCACCCACTATTGCGTCCGGTGCGGTGCCGCCCTCCGAGGCCATTCCGCGTAGGACGTCAGGCGCTCTCCGGTCAAACGCCTAGGGGGAGAGTGCTGAATGACGACGAATCTGAACGGCCAAAGAGTCAGTCGCTCGACGGTTGGGGCGTTGGCCGCGCGTGGACTATACTCCGACCTTCTCCGTTGCCCCCAGCACCTGGGCGGCGTTGTGACGCACCATGCTGACCACATCATTCTCCGTAAACCCGGCGTCCAGCATTTTGCCCGCATACAGCCCCAACCCCTCGTCCACATGGGGATTGAAGGTCTGACCCAGGTCTGTTGCCATGATAGTGGTGGAGGCGCCGACCTCGCGAATGTTCCTGATCACCTGCTCCCAGGACACCTTGTTGGTGTAGGGCGTGGTGAAGCAACGCTCAAACATCACATCGTGCCTGGCAAGCTCCTGCTGCTGCTCAATGGAGAGGAAGGTGGTGGGAAACTCAGGGTGTGTGATGATGATGCGGCCGATTTTCGCCTCTTTCGCCGCTTTGACAACAGGCAGCATCTCTCTTGGGCTGATGTGTCCCGTGGCCAGGACCATGTCGTACTGGGCGATGACGTCAAGGCACTGGCGCAGCGGCTCAACAACTTTCCCTGCATCGTCGGTCACCCTGATCCACTCGCCTGCTATGCCCTTGGCGCGCATCTCCCGAGCGATGCCCATCCAATAGGGAAGCTTGCTTTCGTCCCGCTCGCCCTGGATGTTCTCCAGCTCGTTGGCGGAGTCCACGGTGGGGAGCCAGACCACCTTATTGCCCAGGCGGCCCGCGATGTCCACGGCAATGGGGTTGAGCCCGCCGACCGAGTTATTGAGGGTTATCGCGCCGAACGCCTGCACGCCGGGAAAGAGCTCTCGCAACAGAGTGGCCCGGTCTGCCGTGCAGATGTAATGGGACTTGAGGACAAACCCTCCCATTCCCGCGTCGATGAGCCGTTTTGCCAGCATCACGTCGTCAAACTTACGGGGCAGGACATCCGGTGAGCTGTGCACGTGGGTATCGAATGCGCCCTTGAGAAGCTCTTTGACCGTCGCTTGCTCTGCCATATCGCCTTCCGGTGGCCTTCCGGTGACCTCCCGGCGGGAAGAATCCTTGGTGCCTGACGGCATTATCGCCGATTTCGTAGGTTTTGTCTCAGGCAGCGCCTCTGTGCGCCAATTCCTGAATGGGCAGTCCATACTCAACCAACCAGGGCAATCGCATGTTCGGTGCGATCCAGCCAGCTCCGTTCGTGGTGAGCTGAGAGTTTACCCTGAGCATAGCCGAAGGGAACCATGCATGGAGCGTTGTCCGAGCGTCCTTCGACAGGTCGTTCGACTCTGAAGAGTCCTCAGACTCGATGAGCTCGATGAACTCGATGAGCTCAGGACGAGCGGGATCGAGCGCGTACTGCCAAGATACGATTGCCCTGTCAGCCAACACGCTTGGCTTTACCTGACTCAGGGGGTCTGCTACCATGTCCGCTACACAGGAAACCCTCTCATGTCACCGTCAGAGGCAAACAATGATTATCGATATTCACGGACACTACACCACTGCTCCCGCGGAGCTGGCTGCCTACCGCGGCAGACAGATCACTCAGATGGGCGCTCCCACCAAGGGCACCCTGAACATCAGTGACGACCAGATCCGGGAGTCCATCGAGACGGGTCAGTTGAAGCAGCAGCGGGAGCGAGGCACCGACGTCACCATCTTCTCCCCCCAGGCCGCGGGCATGGGACACCACTTCGGCGATGAGCGGATCAGCCTCTATTGGACGCAGACCTGCAACGAGGTTATCAATCGTGTGTGCCGGCTCTTTCCCAAGAACTTCGTGGGAGTGTGCCAGTTGCCGCAGTCGCCGGGGGTACCGCCCGCCAACTGCATAGGTGAGCTGGAACGCTGCGTGAAGGAGTTCGGCTTTGTGGGATGCAACCTCAACCCCGACCCATCCGGCGGCTACTGGACGGACCCGCCTCTGACTGACCCCTGGTGGTATCCGTTCTACGAGAAGCTGGTGGAACTGGACGTGCCGGCAATGGTCCACGTGAGCGCCTCCTGCAACCCGAACTTCCACGCCACCGGAGCGCACTACATAAACGGTGACACCACCGCCTTCATGCAGCTGCTCGCCTCCGATTTGTTCAAACGGTTTCCCACACTGAGGTTCATCATTCCTCATGGCGGCGGCGCAATCCCGTATCACTGGGGCCGCTATCGCGGGCTCGCCCAGGATATGGGGCATCCTCCGCTCAGCGAGCACCTGATGAAGAACGTCTTCTTTGACACCTGCGTCTACCATCAGGCCGGCATCAACCTGCTGGTTCAGGTGATCGGCGCCGATAGCGTGCTCTTCGCTTCAGAGATGATCGGCGCGGTCAGAGGCATCGACCCGGAGACGGGACGTAACTATGACGACACCAAACCCTTCGTCGATGCAGTGCCCGGACTTTCAGCGGCGGATAAGAAGAAAATCTTTGAGGATAACGCCAAGCGCGTTTACCCGCGCCTGGCGCAACACCTGTAAAGCCGAACAGCATGTCGAGGCGTTGCCTTCGAGAGCTTCATGCACCGCCGTCCCTGTTCGTTTCGCAAGCCTCAACGAACGGGAGGGCGCGAGTTATCATCAGCCAAATTGGTGCATTGAAGCCTGGGAAGTCTGATACTAGTACCTACTATCGGAAGAGAGCGTTATGATCAGCCGCTCGTGGTGAGCTCGTCGAACCATGAGCGGCTCGCCCTTCGACAGGCTCAGGGTGAGCGGGTATGGAGCGAACCTAGTGCACGCGAACTTACGCAACTAAGCGCTACGTGAGGCGCGCCGCCCCGGGCGCAAACATCTCCTCTGCTGTGAAGAGGCGGGGCGTGATCCGCTGCTCGTACGCGTACTGGAGCAGCGTGTCTAGTCCCCTCCGGTTGGCCTCTATCCCGTAGGGCAGGGGGTCTGCCCCCACCAGCGACTGCTGCTTGGCCCGCTGCTGGTCTTCGTTGGTGACGGGGCCGTCTGTCTTGAGCCGCTGCAAGTACACCTCCTTGGATGCCTTCAGCACGCCGAAGAGTTCCTCGCTCAGCCACGGATTCGCGGCGAGCACCGACTCTTTGATGGACACCACATGGTTCACCGGGTAGATGCCGGTCCGCTGGAACCAGGCCGCCTCCGCCTGTTCGGCGTCCGGAATGAGGGGCAGGATGTTGTCCTGGGCGCGCACGCCGAGGGCCGCGTCCACCTCTCCTGACAGCAGCATCTGCTCGAGGTTCCTGGTGCGGTGAGGATGCCGCACAATAGTCGCCGCCGGCTGAAACTCCTGCACATGCTCATCCTCAATGAGCACCCAGGTCACCTTGCTCAGGTCAACCCCGTACTCATGCTGGAGAATGCCGCGCGCCCACACGCCGGAGGTCTGGCCGTAGGAGCGCAGGCCCACCCGCTTTCCTTCCAGGTCGGTGGGTTTCTTGACGCCGGAGTTCACGTTGACCGTGATGCCCCCGTGATGAAAGCTGCGCACCAGCACAGCGGGGATGGCGGTGACGGGCTTGCCGAAGGCGCGCGCCAGGAAGTAGGTGGTGATGGCCAGCTCAGCCACGTCGTACTCCTGGCCGCGCACCATGCGCGCAAAGGCCTCCGTTATCGGCTCCACCTCGGTGAACTGCAGGTCGAGGCGCGCGCTGGCGACTGCGCCTTCTTTGAGCGCCCATGTATGCCCGTACGTCCCCATGACGGTCCTTAGCACAAGCGGTTTTATCGAATTGGTCATGACGGTTGCTCCGCTGACAAGATTGGCGTAAAGGCGTTATTATCGTTCGAGCGACAGAGAGAACAGCTTTTCCTGGCTCACTGTCATCCCACGGTGGCGCCTGAGGCTTAGGGAGAACCAATCCTCCGTAGCTGTCAGGATAGCACTCTTTGCCGAGAGGTGGGACGCCTGCCGCTCAACGCCAAGCGCGCCTTCTGGTCTGACCCCCTTCGAGCCTACGGTATCAAGGCAAACTGAGCGCTCCTTGGAGTCCATCGCCCGTGTCTCGAACGGATAGGGCCTTACCCGGCGTGTGATCGGCTTCGAGGGGCAGTATACGACCCGCGCCTCAGCCCATGAAGTGGAGAACATGACAACGGGGCGAATGAAAGACACTCGCCTCGAAGCTGCTGGCTACAGAGCACCTTGCGGCGTTCGTCAGTGAATCACTTCCTGCATGATGAAACGGTTTACCTCGTCTTCAGACATCCCCAGCAGCTCCCGGAACACGTAGTCGTTTGCCTCGCCCAGGCACGGGGCCGGCGCACGGAGCTGGCCCGGCGTGGCGGACAGCCTGGCCACCAGCCCGTCATACGTGGTCAGTCCAGCTTCCGGATGTTCCAGTTGCACGTAAAACCCCCGCTGCGCCAGTTGGGGGTCTCGCCGCATGGCATCCTCCATGTTCTGCACAACACCCGCCGGGACTCCTGCTGCCTGGAGGCTGTGCATTATCTCCTCAGGAGTGTGCTGGCTGGTCCATCCCTCTATGAAGCCGTCCAGCGCCTCCTCATGGGTCTTGCGTCCCTCGAACGTGTCGAAGCGATGGTCAACCGCCCATGCGGGGTTCCCCAATGCCCGCTTGAACCCGCTCCACTCAGCCTCTGAGGTGACCGCCACTGCCACCCATCTGTCGTCTCCCTGGCAGCGGTACACTGCGTGGGGGCTGGCATAGCTGACGTGGTTTCCCGTCCTGGTCTGGATGTTGCCGTTGACCGTGTAATCCAGGACCAGGGTATCCATGACGGATGCGGTGGATTCAAACTGCGCCACCTCGATATACTGCCCGCGGCCCGTCTGGTTGCGGTGATGCAGCGCCGTCAGGATTGCCGTGGCAAAGTGGTACGGGTTGCTGGCATAGTCCGGGTAGTTGATCTCCGTTCCGGTTGGCGGGCGGTCGGGATAGCCCGTCAGCTCGTTGATGCCGGCGAAGGCTTCCACCGTTGCCCCATAGCCGATGATGTTCTTAAGCAAGCCCCATCGGCCGCCCACCGGCATTTCACCCATGATGATGCCGGGGTTCTCTTTTCTCAGCTCCTGGTAGCTCAGACCCCAGCGGTCCATCACGCCCGGCGCGAAGTTGTTCACCACGATGTCGCTCAGTCCGATGAGCTTTCGTCCGATGGCGATCCCCTCGGGAGTGCGCATGTTGAGGGTGATGCTCCGCTTGCAACTGTTCAGGTTGTTGAAAAACCCGCTCAGGTTTGGGCTGCCTTCGGGCCCTTTGGCTTGCGGCGTCTGCATCCTGATGCCGCCCCGGGTGTAGGATTCAACGATGATCACCTCCGCCCCGAAGAACGCGAGCAGTCTGGTGCAGGTTGGCCCCGCGCCTATCCAGGTAAAATCGGCCACGCGGACACCGGTAAGAGGCAGGCGAGTCTCCATGGGCTACTGTTCCTCCTTCGCTGGCGATAGGTGACGCAACGTCTGGCGCTTTGCTTAATGGTTAAATGGCTCCCAAAGCCTTAAGTTCTTTGAGCCGATCTGCTGTCAATCCCAACCGTTCGAGGTAGACCTCCTCATTGTGCTCACCGGTGAAGGGGGCTCGGTGCTCCATGACCCACGGAGTGTCCTCAAGGCGCATGGGAGGCCCCGGGTAGACGAAACGCTCGCCCAGTTCCGGGTGCTCCAGCTCAACGAAGAAGTTCCTGGAGTTGAGGTGCGGGTCCTCCACCAGGTCCTTTGCCGAGTTGGAGGCGGTAAACGGGATGCGACGTCGCACCGCCTCCTGGTAGATTTCAGCCTTGGTGTGCGTGAAAAAGAACCTGATCAGCACCTCGTCGATGTGCTGTTGCCCGGCTCTGCGCGCCGATTGTTCCAGCCAGCGCGGGTCGGTGAGGTCTTCCGCCATGCCCTCGCTGTCCAGCCACGCAACAAGTCCCTCCCAGTTACCCGTGTGGTAGCGCATGTAGCCGTCTTTGCACGGGAACAGTCGCGACCCCTCCCGTTTACGCACGACACCGGTAAGCTCGTACTGGGCCATGGTCCACTGAAGGTCTGCCGCCACTGCCTGCTGCATGGAGATATCCACGTGCTGGCCCTCCCCGGAAATGTCCCGCCAGAAAAGCGCAAGCAGGGTGCCGGCGGACGCGTGCAGGGATGCCTGGTGGTTGCCCTGGGACGCTCCCGTCCGAACGGGAGCGCGGTCCTGGAAGCCGCAGAGGTAGAGCTGCGTCCCCATTGCCAGGGCTATGAGATCGGTTGCCTTGTAGTGGCTGTACGGACCTGTCTGTCCAAAGCCGGTGATAGAGGTGAGAATGAGCCTGGGGTTAATCGCATGAAGCTCGTCGAAGGAGAGGCCCAGTGAGGCGAGGTAGCCCGTGGGAAACGTCTCAATCACAATATCCGCTTCTGCCGCCAAACGGCGGAAAAGGGCCGCGCCTTCCGGCTGTTCCAGGTTGAGGGTGATGCTCTTCTTGTTGATGTTGTAGTGCCAGAAGTAGAGGCTTTTCTCCGGATCTGGTGTCCCGTGGTAGAACGGCCCGATGTGACGGGTGGGATCTCCGCCGGGGGGTTCGATCTTGATGACCTCCGCCCCCAGACCTGCCAGGAGTCGCGTGCAATACAATCCTGCGCTGTTGGCCAGGTCCAGAACCCGCAGATCACCCAGCGCTTTGGCGCTGCCACTTTGGGGGAGGTTCATAATCCTCTCCTTCACTGCTGGAGGCGTATGTCGAATTCAACTACAACCGTGTGGGTCAGACCCCATGCCTCGCAACCAGTGACGCCTGACGCAAGTGGCTTACGGGCGGAGACAGCGGGCTGAAGGAAGTTCATCCTCTCCGTCCTGGTTGCGCCTGGCCTGTGGCCGCTATATCTGAAGCGCCTGGCCTTCCGGATTCGGGTCCACCTCAAAGGCGTTGAGGGGCATCGCAATCATCGCAAAGTAGCCGACCGTGGCGGCGAGTTCGACGGTTCCCTTAACGCCAAAATGATCGACCGTTGCCTTATACGTAGCATCGCTGACATGGTGGTTTCCACTGCAGAGCTGCTGGCAGAAGTCGGCGATAGTACGCTCTTCCTCCGTGAGGCTTGGGAGCGGTTTGCGGTCTCGCACCGCGTCAATGATGGCGTCACTGACGCCTGCGCTCCGGGCCTGTCCAGACCATGCGCCCCACTCATACCGGCAGTCCAGCCAGCGAGAGGTAATGATGGCGGCAAAGGTCCGCACCGCCACGGGGAGGATTGACTCGAACCGGATGTAGGCCCCCACGTCAGCCACTCGCGATGCTAGGTCAGCGCTATGGATCAACGCCGTGAATGGCCCACTGATCTCCCCTCTGGTTTTGCCAATCGCGTCAAAGAAGCGCTGCTCATCTTCGGGCAGCTGCTCTCTTTCCAGTTTGTAAAGCCGCGCCATGGGTTCCCCCTTGAAAACGTGAGTGCAAGCAAGACACTGCTCAATGCTGAATGTGGTGCTTTGAGCTTGTGGATGGAACTCTAAATGCAGCCTTCTCCACTGTCAATCCGAGCCAAGCCCAGAAAACGGGGTCTGGTAGTTTTCCGATATATTTTTGGTAGTTTCAGAACGCATAGATCATTGATCTTATTTGCTCCTAATGTTCTAATCCATTAATCGGTCTTTACCTATCATGACCAGTGGACGCTTTAGTTGGTAAAGGAGCGGTGAATGTCTCCAGTAGGTTTAGTTCCCCTCTTGCTCTTGATGTTGACCTTGGCACCCTTGGCCTGCTCGCCGGCGGCTGCCCCTTCAGAGGAGAACGCGGGTTCCGGCGCGCCGAGCCTGCCAAAGGATATCCCCACAGCGTTGACGCCAACCGCTGCGCAGCCTAAGTACGGCGGTATGATGGTTATCACGCCCGCAGAAAGCGTCAAGACCATGGACCCGTACTTCAGCGCCGGCGCGGCCATGAACCACGTGGGACGTCCGGTATACCAGGCGCTGACGGGAGACAAACAGTCGGGCATGGCTACCGACCCGCGCGGGTCCGGGGAGGTTGAGCCCGCCCTGGCCGAGAGCTGGGAGATGCCCAACGACAAAACCATCATCTATCACCTGCGCAAGGGTGTGAAATTCCATAACGGTGACGACTTCACCGCCGATGATGTGCTGTTTAGCTTTGATTACGCACGGGATCCAAAGAACAATTTCACGGCTCGGACCAGCTATCGAACCGTAGATTCCATCGAGAAGGTCGATCCCTTCACGGTCAAAGTTGCCTTAAAAGAGGTCGACCCCGACATACTTGACCGCTTGAGTGGCCAGTACATCCTCTCCAAGAGGTTCTTTGAGGGCGGCGGAGATTTCAAAAAGACTGCCGTGGGTACCGGCCCCTTCCGCCAGATAAAGTTCGAGCCGGATAAAGAATCCCTCTCCGTCAAGAACGAGAGTTACTGGGAAAAAGGCAAGCCGTATTTGGATGGGCTGCGGCATGTCTTTGGGCTGGAGCAGTCGGCCGTCAAAGCTGCCTTCGCCACCAAAAAGATCGATTACTACATTGTGACGGATAAGGTGCAATTTGAGGAGTACCGGCGGGAGGTCCCCGAGCTGCAGTACTTCCTCTTCTACAGCGATACCAACGATGGCTGGTACCCCAATGTGTCGCGTCCGCCGCTGAACGATGTAAGAGTCAGAAAAGCAATACAGTTGGCGCTGGACCGGCAGGCGATGAACGAATCGGCAGCGTTTGGCCTTGGTAAGATACATGCCCCTGGCGATGCGGGTTTCTTAAAAGAAGCAGGATTAACTGCGGAGCAAGTCCTGCAACTGCCGGGTTGGCGGCAGCCCAAGGATCAGGATATCACCGAGGCCAAGCGGTTGATGAAGGAAGCCGGTTTCCCTGATGGGTTCAAAATCGGCGGGCTGTATGTTGCCACCACGCCCACCGTGCCACTGCTGGCAGAATCCTCCGCAAACCAGTTAAAGTCTGCCTTGAACATCACGCTTGAGCTCAAAGGTGTAGACACGCAAATCTGGTCTGACCTCGTGAACACCAAGGGCGATTTTGACCTGACCATGGGGAGCAGCACCAGGATCAGATCAGGTCCCGACGCCGCACTGACGAACTACTGGTACTCCAAGGGGTCCTTCACGAGAGGCATTAACGATGCGGAATTGGATGCACTGATCCTCAAACAGAAGACCGTGGTTGTTCCAACGGAGCGGAAGAAGGTCTGGGCGCAGATAAGCAAGATCATTACTGAGCGTGCCTACTACCTGTCCACAATCGACCTCGCTTACTTTGGCATGACCCAATCATGGGTGCACAACGTCTATCCCAGCTACACCGTTCAGCCGTGGCTGCGAAAATCGGGCGAGATCTGGTTCGATACAGATAGAATGCCGCAAGACCGGCTCAAGGCTCCGCGATAGTCGTACTCGCTTCCGACGCGCGCTTGGAGGACGAGCGCGCCACGGAGCGGCAGAAAATCCAATACGGTTTGGCAGAAGATCGTTGGGTGGAATAGCTTTCCCCAGGGAAAGCCCAGTCAGGAGGATGGTTATGAAAAGAATCGCCATGATGGTAACGGGGTTGGTTACGCTCATGTTGGGCATTGCCTGCGCGCCCTCGCCGGCGGGCGTTGACCAAAACAGAGGCGCCAACCCCCTGGAAGGGGCGTCAAACCCTAGCGCGGCGCCGCAGGGCTTGAAGTTGGTGGATAATGATACGCTGGCGCCTAACGTGCCCCAAAAGCGGGGCGGACTGATGACAATAGCAATCTCAGAAGGCCCCAAGACGCTGGATCCCTTCTTCAGTTCGGGCGTTGTCATGAACCACGTGGGCAGGCCTCTTTATCAGACCCTGCTTCAACCACACCAGCCCACCCCTGATACAGACCCCCGGCAGAGCAACCAGTACGCTCCTCTACTTGCCGAAAAATGGCAGATGCCGGATGACAAAACCGTCGTCTTCAATATTCGGAAGGGGGTTAAGTTTCACAATGGCGAGACCCTAACCGCAGACGATGTGGTGTTTAGCTTTGAGTATGCTCGCGATCCTAAGAACAAGTTCGCAGTGCAAAGCTCCTTCCGCACAGTCGACCAGATCCAGAAGGTCGACGACTACACGGTGAAGATCACCCTGAAGCAGATAGACCCCGACATCCTCGATAGGTTTTCCAGCGGAACCTACGTCCTCTCCAAGAAATTTTTTGACGCCGGCGGCGACCCCCAGAAGACCGCCGTGGGGACCGGCCCGTTCCGAATGTTGAAGTTTGATCCCAACGGAGAGTATGTCTCTGTAAAGAACGAAAACTACTGGGATACCGGCAAGCCGTATCTCGACGGCTTCCGGCACATTCAGGGTTTGGAGCGATCGGCAATCCTCGCCGCCTTCACGACTGGGAAGATTGACTACTACAACGTCACGGACAAGGTGCAATTCGACGAGTTCAAAAAGCAGCAGCCCCAGGCAAAGTCCTGGGCGTTCTACACCGGCCGCAACTACGGGTGGTACCCCAATCTCAACACGCCGGCGCTCAAAGACATCAGAGTACGGCGAGCGATGCAATTGACCATTGACCGTCAGGCTATCAACGAGTCCGTGGCCTTTGGGCTGGGCTTGTTCAGCGCCCCCGGAGACGCGGGGTTCCTTGGCGCCGCCGGGTTGTCTGAGGCAGAGTTATTTAAGATGCCCGGCTGGCGGCAACCCAAAGACCAGGATATTGCTGACGCCAAAAAGCTGATGCAAGAAGCGGGATTCCCCAACGGCTTTAAGATCAAGGGAGTGTATATCAGCTCATACACCACCGTTCCGCAGATCGCAGAGCTCATCGCAAACCAGTGGAAGACCACTCTAAACATCCAACTGGATCTCGCCGGTATGGACACCACCATCTGGTCAGACGCAGTCGAGAAAAAGGGCGACTTTGATCTTGCCATGGGTAATACCAGAATAATTTACCCGCCCGACACAAACCTAACGAACTACTGGTCCTCAACTGGCTCGTTCAACCGCGCGGCCATAAGCAACCCCAAAATGGATGAGCTCATCGTAAAACAGAAGACCATAGTGGATCCCAAGGAACGGATCAAAGTCTGGGCGGAGATCAGTAAGATCATCACTGATGAGGTCTATTACATGCCCTCAGTTGATGGCGCTTACTTTGGAATTCTTCAGCCCTGGGTCAACGGCATCTATCCCAACTACTCTGCCCAGCCATGGCTGCCCAAGCCAGCAGAAGTTTGGTTTGACACCGCAAAACAGTCAACTGATCGTGCGAAGGCCGACGCAGACATGCTGAAAGCGCTCCAAAGCCGGTAGCGTTGGGAGCAGGCTGGATCGGTAACCCACTCTGCTCGTCACCTTGGCAATGGAAAATCCCCATCGGGAGGCATAGCAATGTTGCATGCCTCCCGATGGCACGCCCAAGGCGCTGCACAATACATCCATACAGGAGGCTCTAAACGTGACCAGATTATCCATGGTGCAACGGGAACAGCTCCCAGAAGACCAGCGGCGGTTCCACGATGCCGTCAAAGAGATCCGTCGAGGGGCCATAAGCGGCCCGTTTATCACCCTCTTGCACAGCAGCCCTGATCTTGCCGCACGGTTTGCTCATCTGGGCAACTACTTTCACGCGCGCGGTCAAGCCGACGAATCCATCCTCTCCGTCAGGGTGCGCACATTCTCGGCGATTATTCTGTCCCGTGCCCTGGACGGCGTGTATGAGTGGGGAGCATGGGTCGGCAGGGCGTTGGAGGCGGGCGTGCCACAAGAGACAGTGGACGCCATACGTGAACGTAAAACACCCCAAAACTTGACGCCTGAAGACGCGCTGGTCTTGGACGTTTGCACGCAATTACTGACAGGCAACCACCACTTGAGTGACGCAACGTATAAGGCGGCGCTTGATCACTTTGGCGCCCAAGGGGTCGTTGAGTTGGTGGTGAACCTCGGATACTTCGCAATGATTGCGATTCCGCTGAACGCATTTGAGATAGAGACTAGGTCAAATGCGCCCGGTCTTCCTATTTGACCACTCCGTTTCACCGTTCTCTTCCGCAGCTTGAAAGAAGCGTCTTGAACGGAAGCTCTAGCTCCTAAAGGAGGCCATACTTTGCCACGTATACCATTGATCATCAAGCATGAAGACATGCCCGCTGAGCGCCAGCATTTCTACGACCGGATAGTCTTGAATAGAGGACGGGTCGCCGGGCCCTTCCAGGTGCTCCTCAACAGCCCGGATGTCGCGGTCAGGGTGGCCAACGTAGGCGCTTCTCTCCTCTACGACTCTGTTCTGGCGCCGGCAGTCAAAACGCTCACGTGGCTCATAGCGGCGCGCGAGTACGATTGCGACTATGAGTGGGCCACTTGCGTGCCTCACGCCCAAAAGGCAGGCGTCCAAGACGCGCTGATAAACGCCATCTGGGACCGGAAACCGCTGGTCGGCTTAACAGCAGAGCAGGAACTACTGGTCGATTTTTGCCACCAGCTCCTGCGCGGCAATCATCACGTAAGCGAACCATCGTACCGCGCGGCGGTTGAGCATTTCGGCGTCGCCGCGACCGTGCAGGTCGCCGCAACCATCGGCTACTTCGTCATGCTGGCCTTCTTGCTGAATGCCTTTGAGGTGGACCCGCAGCCTGGAGAATCCGAGCTGCCTCTGTGAGCCGCAACCACTCCCTGCCAACCTAAACCGTGGCGTAGGGGGCAAGCACGGCCTTTCGCCTGTTGGACGTTGCTCCAGGCCACGGAGCCAAGGCTAATGGTGTGCCGGTGCGCCAGCATCCAGGATCTCTTGCACCAGCGTTGACGCCGGCGGTGCCGATGCCTCGTCTGCGTGCGCTTCCAGCCGGCGGTACACGTCGGCGGCGGCCAGGTGAAAGCCGCCCGGAAGTCCGGCCTCCTCAAAGGTAGCCGCAATCTCCTCCATTTCACCCACCCATCGCCATGCTCTATCGGCCGCGCCCTCCAACTGGCGCAGGGCGCGCTCACCCAGCCAGGGCTGAGACATGCTCCATTCCTGGAAGAGCTCCTGCTCCACGCCCTCATGCCGGGCGACGGCCAGGATCGCGCTAAGGAGCGCGGTAGTCCCCTTCGTCTGGGCGGCATAGACCATCTTCAGTGCAGAGGCCGAGCCAATGCCGCCTCCGATAACGATGGCTTGCAGTGGTCCACCTTCAAAGCAGGCCGCCACCTGCCCGGCGCCATCACCGGACAAATACAGCCGCGTCGTGCCAGCACGCTGCACCGGCCCTCCAACAATCCCGCCATCGACAAACTGCCCGCCAGCACGCTGAATGATGCCCGCTATCGCGCGGGCGCGGGACGGCGATACCGCGTTGGCGTCGGCATACAGGCCGCGGAAGCCCAGCGCCGCCACCTCCTCGGCCACCGACTCGGCAGCATGAGGAGGACACACGCTCACGATCACATCGCTGTCGCGAACAAGATTGGTTACCGTGACGGCGTCCTCAAGGCCGGCGGCAGCCGCTCGCCACGCCGATGCGCTGCTGCGCCCGGCAGAAGTCCACACCACCCGCGGCACCGCCGCTTTCGCCGACGCGGCAATGGTCGAACCCATCTTGCCCGGGTGCAGAATGCCGAGAGTCGAGACGCTCATGGAAGGCCTCCAGAAGGGACGATGCTAGGTTGCTATCACTGAGTGTAAAGAAACGGCCTGGATACGGCAAGGCTATCTGCACACAGCGCAGTTATTGACTTAGGACCAGCATGGTGTGGCGCTTAGCCCGCCGGAGATACTAGAACTTACGAGCGAAATGGGGTAAAATGCGCCATATGAGCACCCCTGCCACCGTCTATCGAGCACGTATCCTTCAGGCTGTTCAGCAGTATTGGGGATACGACCAGCTAAGGCCCCACCAGATGGAGGCGATCACGGCCGGCCTGGAGCGCCAGGACTCCCTGGTTGTGCTGCCAACGGGGGGCGGGAAATCGCTGTGTTATCAGGTGCCACCGCTCGTCGCCCAACGCACCGACATTGTGGTATCGCCGCTTATCTCCTTGATGAAGGACCAGGTGGATGCGCTGACGGCCTGCGGCTACCCGTCTGCAGCCCTGTACGGCAGCGTTGACGATAGGGAGCGCCGCGAGATTGAGGCACGGGCGGCATCGGGGCAGCTTCGGCTCATCTTCGTTGCGCCGGAGCGCCTGTTGACCCCTGGGTTCCTGTCACTCGCCAGGCGCATCAACGTCAGAGCCTTCGCCATAGACGAAGCGCATTGCATCAGCCATTGGGGTCATGACTTCCGGCCCGAGTACCGGCGTTTGGCGGCGCTCAAAGAGCACTTCCCAGAGGCCAGCGTGCACGCTTACACGGCGACCGCCACAGACCGCGTCCGCCAGGATATCGTGGCTCAGCTTGGCCTATGCAATCCCCGTGTGCTTGTCGGCCGCTTTGACCGGCCAAACCTGATCTATCGCGCGGTTCCCCGGCACGATCTGGAAGGCCAGTTGCTCGATGTCATTCGCCGTCACGCCGGCGAGGCCGTCATCATTTACTGCATCAGCCGCGCCGACACAGAACGGACAGCCGCTGCGCTCCAGGCAAGCGGCGTGAAGGCTGCCGCGTACCATGCCGGCCTTGATGCACACGCCCGAACGCGGACACAGGACGACTTTGCCGCAGAGAAGCTCGACGTCGTGGTTGCCACCGTGGCGTTTGGGATGGGGATAGACCGGAGCAATGTGCGCTGTGTTATCCACGCCGCGCTGCCAAAGTCGGTGGAGCAGTACCAGCAGGAGACCGGCAGGGCGGGCCGCGACGGGCTGGAGGCCGAATGCGTTCTCTTCTTTTCACCGGGGGACGTCCGGCGATGGGAGTCTCTCATGCGCAAGAGCGCTGAAGAAGCCGGACAAGCTCCCGAGGTGACCGCTGCGCAGATTGACCTCTTGCAGGATATGCAGCGCCTCAGCAGCTCGCAGCAGTGCCGCCACCGGGCACTCTCGCGCTACTTTGACCAGGACTACGAACAGCAGAACTGCGGCGCGTGCGATGTCTGCCTGACGCCGCCAGACCACCTGGAGAACGGCGCGGAAATTGCGCGTGAGGTGCTGTCTTGCGTAAGGGGCCTCGGCATCCCATTTGGCGTTACCTACGTGGTCGATGTCCTGACCGGCTCGAAAAGCGCTCGCATCCAGCAGCAACGGCACGAGACGCTCCGCGAGTTTGGCGCATTGAAGGCATTGTCAAAGGACATCGTACGCGACGTGGTCTACCAGCTCGTGGATCAGGGCCTGCTGGAACGCACCGCGGGCGACCGCCCGGTACTCCTGCTACGAGCCGCTGCTGCGGACGACGTGTTGGCGGGCCGCAAAGAGGTCACTATCTTCACCCCACAAAGCATCGCTTCGCAGCAGGCCGCAGGCGCCAACGACAGCGGCTGGCGAGATGTCGACCATGGCCTCTTTGAGCGGCTGCGGGATTTGCGACGGACCGTGGCCACGGAGCGCGGTGTTCCCGCTTTCGTGATTCTGGGCGATGCGACGCTGCGCGAAATGGCGCGGCTGCGCCCGACGAGTCTCGCCGCCTTCGGGCAAGTTCGCGGGATTGGCGATCGGAAGCTGGCGGACCTCGGCGAGCGCTTCATGGCTGCAATCGCTGCCTACTGCCGGGAACACGATCTCACGGCAGATGTGGTTGCTTCCGAACCGGTGGCACAGACCCGGTCTGCCAAGGTCGGCAGCGTGAAGGAGCAAGCGTACGCGTTGTTCGACCAGGGCTGCTCTCTGCAGGAAGCGGCGGCCAAGACCGGGCGAGTGCAGTCGACGGTGGCCGGCTATCTGGAAGACTACGTGGCAGAGCGCAAACCGGCTTCTGTGATGCCCTGGGTGAACGCCGCAATCTACGACCGCGTTAAGGCAGCCGGCATCGAGATTGGAGGGTCATACCTCCGCCCAGTGTTCGAGGCTCTCGGCGGCGAGGTGAGTTACGACGAGATCCGCATCGTCCTGCGCCACGCCGGGCTTCGCTAGCTGCCCGAAGCCCGGCACCCGTATTTTCTCCATTTTGGTTCCTGATCCCTCAACGTCTAGCCCCGGAAAAGAATGAGGCCGGACACTCCGGCGCCAGCCACAAGCAGCGGTTCCTGTAACCGAAACTTCCACAGAAGTCCCAGGCCGACAAGGGCGATGAGCGCAGTGGGCATGTCGAAGATCGCGCGTTGTCCAAGGACGATCACCGCTCCGGCAATCGCACCGCTGGCTGCCGCCGTGGCTCCGCTCACAAAAGCCCTGAGCTGCGGATTATCGCGATGTCGTTGGAACCAGGGGGCTGGCACTATGGTGAAGATGTAGACGGGGAGGAAAATCCCGATAGCGGCGACTGCTGCTCCTCCCACACCTGCCACAAGGTAGCCAATAAAGGCCACGGTGATAACGACGGGACCCGGAGTAATGAGCGCGACCGCCACCGCATCCAGGAACTGGTGCTCATTCAGCCATCCAAGGTCGTGCACCACGCCCTGCTGGAGAAACGGCACGATGGCCAACCCGCTCCCGAAGACGAAGGCGCCAGCCTTGGTGAAGAACAAGAGGATCTGCAGCAGGATATTGCCGTCCCCCGCCAGCGCATCTGCCCGCAAGAGGAAGGTTTCCATTCCCCAGATCATCGCTGCTAACAGCCCGCAGGCTGCTGCAATCCAGAGAGCACGGTTCCAGCCAGGCCATGCCCGAACAAAGACCGCAATGAGGCCAGCCAGCAGGAACAAGACCGCTAGCTCAGCCTGAGATACGACGGTGGCCGCGAGCAATAGCGCGAAGATGCCCCACAGCAAGGGATCGCGCTTGTTCGTGCCCCTTGCCAGCCGGTAAGCCGCGATGGCGATGATGGAGATGACCACTGCGCCGATGCCGTAGAACAGTGCCTGCATCCAAGGGAGCCCCCCGTAGGTCACATAGAGCCAGGAGAGGCCAAGCACCATCAGAAAGGATGGCAGAATGAAGGCGAGGCCGACCAGCGTGGCGCCGAGCACGCCTCCCTGGAAGTAGCCGATGGCGATTGCGGTCTGAGCAGCCAGCGGGCCAGGCATTATCTGCGCCAGGGCCAGGGAGAGGTTGTAGGTGGTCTCGTCGAGGGTCTTGCTTTCGTCCACCAGATCCTTCCGCATGTACCCCACCAGGGCGGCAGGTCCACCGAAACCGATGGTGCCCAGCTTGAGGAAGTAGAGCGTTAGGTCACGCAACGAAGGCGGCTTTGTCCCTTCCGTGGGCTGAGATGATTCCATGGTTGGCGCCTCCCTTATTTGTGGAAATAACAAGTGTTAGGTACTATAATGCGGATGGTGCCCAGCGTCAACGAACGAGTTGTGCATCAATTGCCTGTGGGAGGCTGCCATCTCATGGATGGTCCCTGGCTGCTCCTGATCTACACCGTGCCTGCCGAACCCTCTCGCAAACGGGCATTCGTGTGGCGGAAGATCAAGCGCGTGGGCGCAGTCTACTTGCGTGATGGTGTCTGCGTGCTACCGCAGACACCTGCCGCTGAGTCGGCACTATCGGCGATAGCGCAGCGAATTCTGGGGTTTGAAGGCCGTGCAACGGTTGTCCGCGATGCCCAGTTGGAGGCAGATCAGGCCCGTGAGGTCACAGAGCGGATGCTGGCGGCGCGCGCCACGGAATACGGCGCTATCCACCAGGACGCACAAGCCTTTTTGGAGCATATTCGGCGGGAGACGAATCACCGCGACTTCAGCTTTGCTGAGTTGGAGGAACTTGAGGCAGACCTCCAGAAGCTTCAGCGCTGGCACGAGCAGGTCAGGGCGCGGGATCATGTAAACACCGGTAGCGAGGCTGGCATTGACGGCGTGCTTCGCACTTGTGATGAAGCCCTCTCGCAGTTCATGGAAAGCGCGTCACGTGAGCAGTTCATCCCATGAAGTGGGTAACCCGCCGTAACCTACACGTCGACCGCACCGCCTGTTCCTGGTTGATCCGCAGGTTCATCGACCCCGAGGCCATCTTCGAGTTCGTGCCTGCCGGGACCGACCCGGGGACCGTGGAAGGGAACACCTTCGACATTCGTGGGGGAACCTTCAGCCACAGCGACTCGCAGTGCACGTTCCAAGCGCTTGTCGCCCATTATGGGCTGAACAAAGATGAAGCCCTCGTTGAGATGGGGCGCATTATTCACGACGCGGACGTGCCGCCGTCACGTACCACGCGGCGTGAGGCTGCGGGCATCGATGCCCTGATGCGCGGCGTCCAGCTCAGTGTGCTTGACGATTACGTTAAGCTAGACGTTGCCAAGCCGGTCTACGATGCCCTTTTCGCCTATTGTCAGGCCAAAGTGGCGGCTATCGTGAGCCAGTCTGGCAGTACAAGGCCCAAGCTGAGCTATCGCCGGCGGCTGATTGTTCATCTGGACGACGATTGAGGGCTGTGAAGTAAGAAATCGATGAGACTTGTGTATGACGAACCATGATGGCAAAGCGGCTTTGTTTCTGCTCCTATCGTTCGGGGTTGTTCTTCTTGCGGGCTGCGGGGGAGCCCCTAGAGTGAGCTACCGCAAGATAAACGTGATGATGACAGCTCGGAGCAAAGGAGCGGCTTCAGGACGCTCCCTCGTCAGCTACCACTGGACGAACATCGGCATGACCACGTGCACGTAGTCCTCTGAATCCACGGGCCGGTTCTATTAGCAGCATCCTGATTTGCGGTGGCATGAGCCTCTCCGCTCGCCAGGGGCCGAGTTGCAAGAGCTGCCAAATCCCATGCTCATCAGGTGGATATCATGATAAGCGCCGCCGTCTATCCGTACAAGACGCGCTGCTGCTGGTAATACTGGTAGGCGTTGAACAGCGCACGAGAAGCCTTGGCGGGACCCCAGAAGGCGACGGTGCCGTCCGCCAGCGTCTCGCGTATTACCTTGTTCACATCTATGAGCACGTTGGGATTGCCCGTGCTGAATACGACGCAGACAGGCTTGGTGAACTGCGCGTGCGCCCGTTTTATCCCTTGCAAACGCGCGGTCAACGCCGCCTGCATGCGCTCGCTTGTACCTCCCAGAGACACTTCGATGACGGTGAAGTCTATGTTGGGGTCTCTTTCTAAGACGTCCAGCGTCTTGAAGAGATTCTCTTCCCGAACGCTGGGGCCCTCAAATGGATTGTGGAAGCTGCCGCCCGTGAGCGCGGCATAGGAGCCGATCTCCGCATACGAGTCATCGCTGATGCTGGGAACCCGGAAGCCGGTGCGTGAGAACACCTCTGCCATCTCGGACGCGTGCCCCCCCGACACGGCCATGAGCGCCGCCCTATTGCTGAGGATGGGCGGGAAATGCAGCAGCACCTTCATGGTGTCCACCATATCCTCGATGTCGTTGATGTGGACCGCGCCGCACTGTTTTAACATGGCTTCCCAGATGGCCTCCGGCGGCGACACGTTGCCGGTGTGTGAAACGGCCGCGCGAGCGGCGTCTTCTGTCTGCCCCACCTTCCACACGAGCACCGGCTTTTGGCGGGCGACCGTCCTCACTATCTCAAAGAAGCGGCGGCCGTCCCGCAGCCCTTCTATGTACATGCCGATGATCTTGGTGTCCTGGTCCTGGGCCAGGTACTCCATGAGGTCCGTGCAGTCCACCATCCGTCCGTTGCCGAAGCTGACCGATTTGCTGATGTGGAGGCCGGCAGCCTCCGCGTACTGGGAAAACCCCCGGGCGAGGGTGCCGCTCTGGGACAGATACCCGATGTTCCCGCCGTCTCCCACGGGCTGCTCCACTTCCTGCCGCAACCCGACCTTGGGGTGATAGATGCCAAGGCAGTTCGGGCCGAGAAACGGGATACCCGCTTCAGAGGCCATCTGGAACAGGCGGTCTTCCAGCTTGATTCCCTCTTCCGTGCCGATCTCGGAGAACCCCGCCGTGAAAAAGTGCAGTCCGCCCACCTCTTTCTGTATTGCGTCCTTCATGACGAAGGGCGTGATGGTATTGGGCACCGAGACGATAACGTAGTCGACAGGCTCTGGAATGTCCAGCAGGCTCAGCACGTTGGTGAACCCATAGGCTTCCGCGCCCGGCCACTCGTTCTTGTCCAGATTCACCGCGTACACTTTCCCGTCCTTCAATGTCTTCTGGCTCACCAGCCAGCGGTAGTCCGAGTCTTTCTTGGCGCCCACCACGGCAACCACCTTCGGATGGAACATCCGGTCCAGCTTTACCTTAAGGTTTTCCATAGCCTAAACACCTCCCTACAACTTAGGTGGAAGAAAACGAGCGAAGTTTTGGGATCATCAAGAGCAACAAGACGAGCGCGACGGCAAAAAGTGCGGCGCCCAAGCCGACCGCAATGGATGCGCTTGTCGCCTCGGCCAAAGCGGTCATCGGTACCAGGCCAAAGGGCGCCAGGCCGAATACGAAGGTCCGCGTCCCCATGATCCGCCCTCGCATCTCTTCCGGAGCGACGAGCTGCAGGATCGTGTTGTTCACGGTGGTGTACAGCATGTTCAACGAGCCGATGAAGAGCAGTAGCCCCATGGTGAAGAAGAAATTGGTCGATTGTGAAAAGGCCAAGAGGCCTACCGCATATCCGAGACCCCCTATGGCAAGGAGGAGGCCGCGGCGTTTAACGTGACTGAGGCTGGCCGTGAACAGGCCTCCCGTGATTGCCCCTAAGCCCGCGGTGCTCACCAATAGACCGAGTTCCTGCCGGCCCACATGTAGCACATCTTTAGCAAAGACCGGCAGCAGGGAGTGATAAGAGCCTGCAAACAGACTGCCTGCCGCCCCCATCATCACCAGCCCCATGAGCAGGGCATCGCTTCTCATATAGGTCAGTCCGTCGATAAAGTTGCGCCCTGCAGACTGCCGCCGCGCTGCCATCTCGCCTTGGGATTTCCATTCAATAAATAACAAGCTCAGGGCAGTGTAGCCCTGCAGTAGTGTGGTGACCAAGAATGCTCCACCGATATCGATGAATGTGATGGCCGCGAGGATACCGCCGATGGCGGGGCCAATCAGCGTGCCGCCGCTCTGCGCGGTAGATTCCAGGGCGATGGCGTTCGCCAGGTTCTGGCGTGAGACGACGTTGGGTACCAGGGCTTGTCTTGCCGGACGGCTGAAAGACTGCACCGTTCCGCTAGCAACTGCGGCGATAGCCAGCCACCACTCGTTTATCATGCCGGCAATAATAAAGGAGGATACGCCTGCCCACAAAAAGAAGAGCAGCACCTCCGTCACGATGAGCAGTTTGCGGCGGTCCATCCTGTCTGCCAGCACGCCGCCCCAAAAGGTGAGAAAAAGGAAGGGCAGAGCTAGGGATCCCTGCACGATGCCAAGCCATATCGCCGAGCCCGTGAGCTCGTACACCAGATACAGCCGGAGATAGCTGCGCATGGAGCGCCCGATGCTCGCGGCTAACTGGCCAGACCAGATCCAGCGGTAATCTGGCTCGGCAAGGGCAGAGAAGGGCGTAAAAAGCGTACGACGTCGTGCGGCTTCCGATGCCCCTTGTTCCGATTCTTTCAGTGATGCCATGGTCTGGTGGTACTCCCCTAAACCACACCTTCCGCGCGCAGCCGTGCCAGGTCTTCTTTATGCAGTCCCAGTTGCGTGCAGTAGACTTCAGCGTTGTGCTCGCCCAGGAGTGGCGCTCTGGCCGCTTGCCAGGGAGTCTCCGTCATCCTGTACGGCGCGCCGGGGTAGGTCAGCGTTCCGGTGACGGGGTGGTCAATCTCCACAAAGTAACCCCGCGCCTTGAACTGCGGCGAGTTGATCAGGTCTTCCGCGGTGCTGGCGTACCCGAAGGGGAGACGGTTCGCCTGCGCCAGCTCGTAGATTTCGAGCTTAGTGTGGGACGACAGCCAGGGCTGCATGAGACGGTCTATCTCAGCTCTGTGCTCAATCCGCCCGTCAGCCGTAGAGAACCGCGGGTCGCCCAGTTCCGGGACGCCCATGAGGTCTTTGAAGCGCTGGAAGGAGGCGTTGTTCCCGACCACCGTGGACACCTGGACATAGCCATCCTTGCACTGGTACTGGCCCTCCGCCGCCGTGCGGCCCGAATTGGCGGAACGGCCACTGATAGCGCCTGCGTATTGCCATCCCGCCGTCGACCCCTCCAACATGGAGGCGATTGCCTCGGTCATAGAGAGGTCCACGTGCTGGCCTTCTCCGGTCACTCGGCGGTTAAACAGGGCCGTCAGCGTAGCGGTCATGCCCATCATCCCGGCAAAGTACTGGGCCACCGAGCCGCCGGTCTTCAGCGGCTCTTTGTCCGGATCGCCAAACTGGTACATCTGCCCGCCCATCGCGTAGCTGATGAGCTCCGTACCCTTCCAGTCTCTGTATGGCCCGTTCTGACCGAAGGGGGTGATTGAGGTGAGAATGACGCCCTGGTTGACCTTCTCCAGCTCTGCATACCCCAAACCGAGACTCTCCAGGTAACCGGGCTTGAAGCTCTCGATGACGATGTCCGCCCAGGCCGCAAGCTTCAGAAAGAGATCGTGCGCGGTGGTTGAACCGAGATTGAGGGTTATCCCCTTTTTGCCCTGATTGATGTAGAGAAAAAGGCCGCTCTTTTCCGGGTGCGGGTCATCCTGGAAAAATGGGCCACTGCGACGGGCAGCATCGCCCTCCAGCGGCTCAACCTTTATGACCGCTGCGCCCAGTCCCGCCATGATGCCCGCACAGTACGGCCCTGCAATTCCCTGACTAATGTCGACGACATGGAGATTGAAAAGCGCTCCCTCAGCCATTTGGCGCACTCCTTACCAATGGTGCCCGAGGACTGGAGCGCTTCAGGCCGCCAGGGTTGGAGAAGGCTCCTGTCCAAGGAAGTGTAGGTTCTGCCCACAGAAAAAGGATGTCTGAAAGGTACTGCGTAACCCAGCAAGTGTCAATAAAAGACAGGGCTTGTTGGTTGGCGGCACAAAGGCATGAGAGAAAATGTGGGGAACAGAAATCTCGAATTTACCTCAGCCATGTACCCTCGCGTCAATCGTTGTCTTATGCTACACTAGAGCGGATTTTACGTGTGGGTGGTTGATTCGATAAAATGGAATCAGGCAAAGCGATCGCTCAGACACGGAGGAGGGATCGATGCCACACATAAGACACCTAAAAAATGCACCGATCTCAGAAGCTCTTCTCGACATTCGAGTGAAAGCGCGAGTTGGGTTCGGTCCTGCCGACTTCGGAGACCTTCCTGCCCCCCTTAACGCTGAGTACCCGAAGAGAGAGGAGGTCAAGGCGATGACGATGGCGTTCCGGGTTCCCGCGAGTACACCTCCCGAAGTAAAAGACCTCGGTCTGCATGGTATTTTCTTCAGGTCTGACGATAAGAATTTTCTCACGCAGTTCAGGACTGACGGCTTCACCCTGAATCGGCTGAAGCCGTACACCGATTGGGAAGATTTCTTCACCCGTGCACAGCGGTTATGGGAGGTCTATGTCGAGAAGGCTCAACCAGAATTTGTGACACGGCTTGCGCTTCGCTACATCAATCACGTCCAGTTGCCGAGCGTTATCGACGATCTGAGGACTTACATGCAGGTTCCACCCTTAATCCCGGAGGGACTTCCCCAGGCAGTCAACGCGTTCTTTTGGAAGGTAACTATTGAAGACCCGGATCGGGGTCTTTCTGCCCACATCACTCAATCATTGGAACCTAAAGACGACAATGTCACTTTCCTCATAGACATTGATGCTTTCCGCAGCGTGGATTGTGGTCCGAGGGACCCGCTGGTCTACGAAACATTATCGACGCTGCGAGGGTTTAAGAATCAGATATTCTTCAGTTTTCTCACAGAAGAAGCTATAGGGAGGTTCGAATGACGCTGATTGCTGACAGACTAACGAGGACGGCTGTCGGGTTCAATCCCCTTGATAGAGCGGTCAGCCCAGATGCCAGGGTTCTTCGTCGCGTCTCTCAGGCAGCGGCGGGTGATAACAATTCTATCACTATCGCTCATCAGCGCGACGAGGTTGTGCGCGCTTTGTTGCTCGCTTTGGGTGAAGCGGTAGAAGAGAATTGGGATGGCTACGGCGCTGCCGCAGTGAATCCTCGGGCGGTTTCCTTAGCTTTAAGGTTCCTCTCAATGCTGCCACCTGAGATATCAATGCCTGAGATCGCCGTAGATTCTTATGGTGACATCGCCCTTGACTGGGACTACGCCCCGCGCCGAATTACGTCGGTGCGCATATCGGCGGACGGGACACTCTACTATGCGAGTCTACTAGGTCACTCCACCATGCACGGTTCGGAAGTATTCAGCGAAATGATCCCGCGTAGTGTTATGGGAGCCATAAAGAGAGTTGTTGCACCAAGCTACAGATGAGACGGACGGGGTTAGTCGTTTCATCTTCGACCGAAAACACTTCGCTCCAGAAAATCACCGCGTCAAGCCCCGTGCACTGGAACCAGGGCATGCCGATAACATGACCTCAGTATACCGGACTGGTGGACTTCAGGAGGGTGATATCTGGCAGCTCTCAATCGCCTACGTCGAACCAGACAGAGGCAAACCAACGCTAGCACGTGCTGATCTACGTGTCAGTGCAATCACGAGGCTTAACCTTCGGGTGATTGCTGATAACACGCCACCAAGGCATGCAAACATTGCAGACTGGCCAACCGATCGGAGCGAAGCGATGTTGCGGGCAATACAGCTCGCTGCTACTGCCATCTTGGTGGTTCGCCTGTCGGGTTGAGAGTTTGGTATGTCGACGATTCCCTCAGTTGGATAACCATCGGTTAACCCACTATCAAAAACCAACTTGTATTAACTAGCACTACACGAACGAAGAAGCACCCCGATCATAGTTTCCGAATGGGGAGCTTCTTTCTCGTACCAAACACGGGGTGCTTCGTGAGGGAAAAATCTGGGCGATAAAGGGCTCGAACCTTTGACCTTCTGTGTGTAAAACAGACGCTCTAACCAACTGAGCTAATCGCCCGCGCACAGGGAGCAAAACCAGTCTACTGGGCAGTCTGTGGAGCGTCAAGCCGCGCCCGGTCAGGGGAAAAGCCGGTTAAGGCGTCCGCTGAGGCGGTTTCACGGGAACCACAACCGTTACCTCGGCAACGCCATCCGGCAACGTGACATAGCTGTCATTTTGGGCCTGCCTGCGCTGCACACTGAACCGGGCGCGGTAGGTTCCCGGCGTGTTCGGTGTTTGCAGCTTCTCATAGAGGCTGGCAACCTCTCCGGGGAGCACGGCCTTGGGCAGAGAAATGATCGTCTGCAGCGGGATTACCTCTTCATCCGAAGTCTTCAGCACGTTGATAGGGGCCGCATCTTTCCTCTGGACATCGCTGTCAATGGCCGCCGCTGCGACGGGCGTCTGAAGTACTCGATACCATCTCACCTCAACCTGCACCTGTTCCCCACCTGTGGACTGCCATCGCTCCAACCCCTTGTTCTCAAAACCCAGCTTAACCGCCCAGGTGACGCCAGCATCCACCTTCAAAGACGTTGGCACATCCAGCCAGGTTGCTGCCCACGGCTGGTTGCTGACGTGCACTCCCAGCTCCAACGGCAGATTATCCTTGCGTACCTGATTGAACCAGGTGACCTCCTCCTGCAAAAGGTCAACCTTGAGGCGGTACATCCCGGGCTGGGACGGCGTGAACAGCAGCAGTGGGATATTGACGGACTCTCCCGGCGCGACATCACGGGGTAGATCGGTATGCGCCTCGGGCACCGACGCCAGAGGCACACGCTGTCCCTGAGCGTCAAACCACTGGTAAGACGCACGAATTGGGTGGATACCCTCCCTTGTCCAAGAGATTGCGCCGGTGTTCTCCACGTCAAGCATAACTGTCGTCTGCTGCTGCGCAGGTAAGGCGTGCGGCACCTTATGATCTTTCCACAGCGCGGAGAAGGTCGGCGCTCCCACCGGCGCAAGCTCAACCACAATCTCGTGGGTTCCGGAGGGCACCTCCCCGACGTCCAGGTAGCGGTCGTTGCCGATGGTTTTCAATTCCGGCCTGTACTGTAGCCCATCCATCTGCATTGCCATAGCCTGGGTGCCAGGCGGCAGCATGATGGACAGAAACCCCGACTTGTCATGATTGGTGCTGTACTGGAGCCACAGTGTGTTGCCTGAGACACGTTGACGCATCCACAGGTTGTATCCAGAGGCGGGCTGCGTGATCTGAAGATGTCCATCTTTGTTGCCCAGACGCGGTTGCAGAACGAACCCACTCAACTGCAACTGGGCGCCAAAAAGTCCCTGCACCACGGTCTCTCCCACCGTGCCTCCGGTGCCCGCGTATTGATCGCTTCCGTGCAGACCGAGGGCTGGAAGCGATTGCCATTCGGCTATGTTGTCTGGATAGCGGCTCCAGTCACGGGCAACGGCGCTCAGATGTTGAAAGGCGAGTTGGCTGAACCCTGTGGTAAATTCGGCGGTCATCTGTAAGCCGCCCCACCAGTCCCAGAGGCCGCCGTTCTGGTATTGCCCAGGCAGGTACATCTGCGGGTGGTTGAAAAAGCCCTGGGGATATGCCGGGAACAGGGAGACGCCCGGCTTGCTCGACCCCGCCTGGGATCGCGCACGCTCCAAGGCATCGAAAATACGCGCCGTCTGATCCTTGTCCGCAAGTCCGGCGTACACCGCTACGGCGTTGCCAATGGCAACCATAGCGTCTTCGTCAAAATCGTGGACTTGGGGGGTCAGGTGCATGTGAATGCGATAGAAGCCCCTGACAGGCTGCCATAAGAATCTCTGGGTGGCTTGTTTAAGCTGGCTGGCTTGGTCCTGCCACTTTTGCGCCGCGGCCTTGTTGCCAGCCGCGGCGTTCATCTCCGCAAGGTCCCGGAGCGCCATATATGCCCATGACTGGTCAAAGATAGAGGCTGTCCAATACTCGCCGTACTCGGCCGCCTGGGTTGGGGGTTCGCCACCCTGGAACCGTACATCGCCCCAGTCCGTGGTGTGTGCCCGCTTGAGCAGGCCAGTGTTCGGTTCTTGGCGGCCCAGGAGGAGCCGCTCCATCGCCTGGTTCAGCCGCTGCAGCACCGTGACGCCGCCGACGGTGCATCCGAGCCACTCCGGACCGCCCGCGACATTGTAGTAGAGGTGAGCGAGCTGAATAATGCTGGTTTCTTCATCGGAAGTTGCCGTGGTCTTCTTTCCTGTCCCGTCGCTCGTAAGCAGACCGTGCATGGAACCCGGTCCTGGAAACGCGTATTCACCCGTGCCGATGCCTTTTGACGCCGAGGTGAGCTGCTGGGCAAACACCTCGAGCAGCGCGCTTTGCAGGAATGCATCGCCATAGAGGTACTGTGCGGTCTTGCTAGTGGTAATAAGGTCACGGAAATAAATCTGCTGGTACAGTTTGCCGGGTAGGAAGCTGTAGTAATCGCCGCGGGTTCCGGGAAAGCGCACGGCGTTGAACTCCAACACGGAGGAGATGGTGGTGCTCATCTGGGAAAGCTCCGGGTATCCCTCTATCGACCAGCTCATCTGTGCCGCCGGTGGGAACACTTCCCGCTCGTGACCGCTCGCCACCCACGGTGACAGGATGGTCCGCGTGCCTCTCGACACTGGCGCAGTGGCGCTGGCGCATGCGCGCAGGCTCGCGCCGGAGTAATTGGCTTCCGCCGGCACTTCCTGTGTCACTGCGCTGAGAGCAAAGAACGAGACGATGGTCGTTGAGACCACCATGCCGGTGATGACGTAGCTGACATGGGGACTGCGCGGCGCGTGGAACCCATGAGGCTGGAGGTGCGCCAACCAGCCAGTGAAGACGCTTTCAATTAGCGCAGCGGCCTTGCGTAATGCCATGAACATCTGCTGACAAACGGTTACGATGCGAGCCTGGTGTGTCGAGTATCAAAAGCTCAGCAACTGTCTTGATTGTCAAGCATTATGGCACTCCGGGGTCCAGGGTTGATGGGTGCGCAAGACGGCATTGAGGATAAGGAGCAGTTTGTGCATACATGCGGTAAGGGCGAGCT
>Ga0082335_1001695_pt1 | contig 44874 bp, 45 predicted proteins | sample Subgrocontami58m_FD_72375 | JGI IMG/M metagenome (GOLD analysis project Ga0082335, IMG submission 72375) | Subsurface groundwater microbial communities from S. Glens Falls, New York, USA - GMW37 contaminated, 5.8 m (SPADES assembly) (version 2) ...
AAAATAATACTTTATAATGATTCATATCTAAAAGATTCAAAAGTGAAAACCAGCTTTATTCTACCACCTAATCCCCCCCCCCTTGGGGATAAGTGGAGAATGTAGAATGTAGGATGTAGGATATATCCAGCCTTCGTAGCCGAAACTACTTCGGCGGAGTAGGCGAATGTAGAATGTAGCGTAATACAAAATTCCTAGATATTTCATCTATGTCTGTCGGCGTAACCCAATTAGCAAAAACCCTATATTTTCGCTAATGTTTTTCTATGAAACTAGGGCAAAAAAATTTAGCAAGAAGCCTAAAATCAGTCACAAAAGCCAATAAAAAGTCTACTTGACAAAATTTTGACTTTATGCTATAATATAAAGTGAAAATATTAAATAACATTACAATTTCATATTTATAAATACCCTTACTCTCGTGGGTGTAAAATATCGAGAAAGAATAAAATGGATTCAAATACAAAAACTGTCATTTTCTATATATGCCCGAATAACTGCGAAGATGTACTTTTTTATCAAAACGGTAAAAAAGAAGTCACTCGTTTTTTTGATCAAGATGGAGAAATGTCTGGTTCTGATAAAGATTATGATTTTATTCCATCTTCTGAAATACATTGCCGAAAATGCAACACCGTCGCGATAAAAAAACAAAAAGTAACAGTAACAACCGTGACTATTACATAATCATGGTAAAGACAGTTGAATTAATTCGAAAAACCCCACTATGGCATTAGTTGGGTTTTTTTATTAAAGTATTGACATGAAACTGAGAGAAAAGATATTAATGATAATTACGATAACTTTGCTATTGCAAAGCGTTGTTTATATCCTCTGGCAACATTGGCCGATTATTTATTGGTTGGGCACGGCCGGAATTGTTTTTGTTTTAATATACCCCCTCCTGTCTCCTCCCCCTAAATTAGGGGGAGGACTAATGGGAAACCTCCTCACTATTTTTCAAGGAAGAAGACTAGTGAGAAATTTCCTCACCATTTTTCGAGGGAAAGGACAAGCAAAAAATCCCCCTCCCCCTTTTCAAGGGGGAGAACTAGCGGGAAATTCCCCTCCCCATTTTCAAGAAGAAGGATCAAGAAACTCCCCTCCCCCTTTTCAAGGGGGAGGTTGGGTGGGGGTTAAACTCTGGCTTAGTAAACTCACACTCTCAATAACGACTTGGCAAGGTTGGTTATTTTTTGGAAGTGTCGCTGTTTTTATTCTGACGGCATTTTTGGTTTCAACTGATAGTTCTATTTCTAACCCTTGGGCAATTTGGGCTTGGCCGTATTTTTTGGGACAATATATTTTAATAATTTTATCTGGATATTTTTGGCAAAAAAGATATCTGGATTCCGACTTTCGTCGGAATGACGAGAGAGGAGATGGAAATGACGGGAGAAGAAGCGGGAATGACGAAGCAATATTTATTGGCATACTTTTGGCGTTACCAGCTCTCCTCGCTTCAATTGTTTATCAAATCGGCTATGGCTTTGACCCTTTTATTCATCAAGCCACCACCGAGCATATTTCAAAATTTGGCTTCATTGCGCCTAAAACCCCCTACTATTTGGGACAATATTTTTCTTTACTTTGGCTCCAACAAATAATTCCATTATCTATTCATGCTTTAGAAAAAATAGTCTGGCCAATTTTTTTATTTTTATTTCCATTTCTGACGCCAAAAAATTCCCGCTCGTATTTATTGTGGTTGCCCGGCTTGTGGTTTTTCTTAAGCCCAATTTTGACGCCATATAACTTAGCTCTGCTTTTGGCGCTTTTGGTAATTTTATGGTTAAAAGAAAATCTCCACGATAAAAAAACTCTTTATTTAAGTCTAATTATTATTTTAATCCACCCCTTAGTCGGCTTGCCGATTTTAGGTTTTGCCTTGAGTCAAATTTTTCTAAAAAATAAATGGCAAAAAATTGGCTTAATCGTCTCGGCTTTAGCGGTACCCTTGGCCTTTAAAATAATTAATTTTATTAGCACACAAAAATTTATAGAAATAAAATGGCCGACTTTTGAAAAATTAAATGAATTTTTTATTTTACTTTTACCAAAAACTTTTCAGCTGGATAATATTTTAGAAACGGCCACGGTTTTAACTTGGGCCATACCTTTGGCTTTAATAATTTTTGGTTTATGGCGCTGGCGTCAAAAATTTACGCCTGACCAAATAATGGCTTTGGCTCTTTTTGTCGTGGGCGCCTTACTTTTACTTTTTGCCCGCTTTCCCCAAGTCTTTTCTAATAGCCAAAACGATTACCCTCTACGACTGTGGACACTCGGCCTGCTTTTTATTTTACCGGAAGCGCTAAGTTTATTAGATAAATTTAGCCACGTTTTTAAAGACTGGTTAAGGCCCGCCATACTTTTAGGACTAATGATTTTAATGATTTTCAACATTTTTCCCAGATACGATCGTTATCAAAAAGATCGCCTTTATTCCGTGGGCGCCCAAGATTTATTGGCCCAAGAATTGGTTAGAGCTGACGCTGGTGCAAAAAAATTTGCCATTTTAACCAACCAAATGACCGCTGTCGCTGGGCTCTGGCAATACGGTTTTGAACCTAGCCCAAAAAAACCGCTACTCTATTCTTTGCCCACCACCGATGAAACTTACAGCGCTTATTTACATTTTGTAAATTTGGATAACTATTCTTCACGCGCGGAAATAAAAAAAGCCGCCAACGCTTTTGGCGTGACGACTCTATATATTATTGTGCCAAGTTATTGGAATAAATTCGGAGAGCTAGGAGCTAAAGCCAGTCGCGAAGCTGATAAAGTTTTTTGGCTAAAAGACAATTCCGCTTTTATCGCCCAATACGAATTTAAATAAGATTTTCAAAAACTTTTTTTAAATATTCAATAGAAGAAAGCTGGTTTGTTTTATTTGAAAAAATTTCTAATTTTCCGCCAGCGATAAGAGCTCGTTTAAAATCTTTTGGACTGTCTGGCTCATATAAAAAACCGTTAATACCATCTTGAATCATTTCTGGAATACCGCCAGCTCTGGGCGCTACGACCGGACAAGAGCAAGCTAGAGCTTCGGCAATAATTGTTGGTGAATTTTCTAAAATTTGAGAAGTAAAAACCAAGCCCCTAGCTTCTGATAAATGCGAGTAAATTTCAGATGAAGTTAATTTGCCTAAATATTTTAGCCGCGAATCTTTTTTAACTTCGTGTTGAAGCCACTTATCCAAATGGCCAGAGCCAGCCAAATAAAGCAATGGCAGAGTTTTGTCTTTCTGCCATAAACTAACCAGCCATTTTAAACCCTTGCCAGCATACATTTGCCCCGCCCAAAACCAATATAATTTCTTCTGAACGTTTTCCATTTTATTCACAAAATTTACTGGGTTGCCCAAGGGCAAAACATGGCTACCTTTAAAAAACCCCGCTTCTTGATGAAGCCACAACAGCCAACGGGAAGGACTGATCACTAAAAATGGCGTCTTTAAATAATCACGCAAAAAATATTGATAAATATTTTGAAGCCAAGAATTTTTAACAAAATCAACAGGTAATTGCCCCGAGGGATGAAATAATTGCACATCGTGTAAGGTCTGAAGCCATTTATAAGCTGAAAAATATTTAGTGGCCGCCCAACCAAAGCCCATTAGATTGTGGCCCCAAACCAAATCTGGTTTTAATTCTGCCAGAAGTTTTGCTAACTTCTGACCACGCCCCGGCCAAAATAAACTTAAATGATAAAATATTCTTAAAAATTTTGGCCAAAGGTTCAAAGACACAAACAAAGACGGCAAATAAATAACTTCGTAACCAGCTTTGGTTTGACGAAAAAATTTTTTTGCTAAACTAATCACGACAACTTTATGACCTAGCTCGACTAAACTCGTGGCAATTATTTCAACGACATGACTGGCTCCGCCTAAAGCCGTTTGTCCAAAACGATTTTGCACTAGAACAATCGTCATAAAGCTCGATAAATTTCGAGAAGCTTGTGCGCGTGAGCCTGCCAGCTCCAATTTTTTTTCAACTGTTCAAAATCCGCTTGAAAACGTGGCCGTGTTTCTAAAATAAAATACAGTAAAGAAATTAAGCTCGCACTATCATCAACAGGAATTATAAAACCACTACTGTGACCAAAATTTTTAGCCACTTCTCGCACCCCCCAAATATCTTGCACGATAACTGGCGTACCAGTGGCTAGAGATTCTAACTGCACTAAACCAAACGCTTCGGTGCGACTTTTGGCTGGTAAAATCGTGGCTGAAGCCCCCGCGTAAAAAGACGGCAAAATCTCGGCGCTCACTCGGCCTTTAAAAACAATACTGGTTAGACCTAAAGATTGCGCGTATTTTTTATAATAATCTTCCAAAACGCCGCCGCCCACAATCCATAACTCTGCTTTTTTTTCTAAACCAGCTTCAGCCCAAGTTTTTAAAAGCCAGAGTAAATTTTTATTTTTATGCTGAACGTCTAAACTGCCCACACATAAAAAATATGGTCGAGCAGAACTCTTACTTTGCGCTAAAAAAAATTCCTGACTCACGCCAAAAGGCACCACTTCACTTTGGCAACGACACTCCTTTAAATATTTCCAAACAATAGAATGTTCTAAATAATCGGCCGTAGAACCAATAACTAAACGCGCCCGAGAAACCAACATGGGTAAAATTAGACTCCGCCATAAAACAAAAATTAATCCCACCAAACCGTTCCCCACCGGATCCATATGATAATAAATTACTATTTTCTTGCGACGATGCCTAAAAGCGTACCACAATAAACCTAAATCCAAACCAAAACTTGGTAAGTGCAATTGAATAATATCAGCGCCTTTTAATTTATCTTTTAAACCACTATAAAAAAGTCCAGACAAGCCAAAATGCAATTTGGGTTTCAAATAATACACTGGCCAAGGATAATCATTTTTATCCTGCCCGAAATCAAAAGTAATAACCGAAACTTCCTCGCCAAGTTCATAAAGTGCTTTAACTTCTTCTAGCACAACCTTGCCTTGTCCACCAAAATAAGGTGGCCAAACATTAGAAATGTGAACAATACGCATAAATAGAATTTAGAATTTGGAATTTAGAATTTGGAAAAACTACCACCAGAGGAAACACAAAATAACGGTTTTCATTAACTTAAACATCGGAGTCAAAATTTTATCGGTCATAAAATTTTTAGTGGGCTGATAACGAATGGTTGGCTTTAATTGCTTCATGACTGAACGATCGGTCACCTGACGACGAAAATTTTTACGTTGTAAATAAAAAAATGGTAAATTTTTTAAAACACCCCACCAGATTTTTGGCCGTTCTAAAATTTGACCCCGTAAAAAAGAAAACCCGATTAAACCGATTTCCGCGCCCAACATAAACGGCGCTAAAATTATTAAAGTTGGCCAACGCCACACTTTTAACCAAACCAAATAGCGATTTCGTTCCATATAAAAAAATCGGAAGCCCTGCAACGGTCTAAATTCATAAAAATGAATGACTTTACTTGCTGGCACTAAAACATTGCGCCAACCCAAAAATAAACTAGCCAAACCAAATTCCAAATCTTCATGATAAAGAAATAATTTTTCATCTAAACCCCCAATTTTTTCAAAAACTTCACGTCTGACGGCTAAAGCGCTACCGCTAGGATAATTGATTTCCGTAATTTTTTGCGGCGCCTCGCTTAAGGGACGACTGTCCAAATCGCAAAAACCCAAACCTAAAGGGTGTAAAACATTGCCAGCTGAATTTATAACCAATTCTTTACTTCCTGGCTCTTTCGGCCGTAATAACAAACTTTGCGCGCAACCAATAGTATCGTCATCTAAAACATTTACTAAATTCTCAAAAAATCCCTCTAAAACCACCATATCTGGATTCATAATTAGAACTGCTTCGGCGCCCCGCCCGAAAGCCAAGCGCGCGCCTTGATTCACAGCGAAGGCAAAACCGACATTTTCTGAATTTTTTAGAGTGATAGCGTCTGGAAAATATTTTTTAACAACTGCTAAAGAATTATCCGCGCCATTATCAACCACCACTAAATCGCTCCACTGGTTGGAAGCGCCCGTTTCTTTTAAGCTTGGCAAAAGTTTTTCAAGGTTAGGCGCGCTCTGATATGAAACCAAAATAATGGCCGTTTTTTTCATAATAAATTACAACAATTTTTCTTGAACATCTTTTTTCTCGACCGCGCTCGGTGGCAAATCCTTGAGCGCCAATGTTTTAACCAAATGAGAAATATCTCGTTCAATTTTATACAAACGGGCTGATAAACCAAAAATAAAGAGCGTGCCTAAAGCCAACGCGCCGTACAAAACCAAATCCACGCCACGGCCAATCCCCAAATAAAAAGCGGCCATTGATGCCAGATCCGGAATCGCCACGACCACTGCTCCCACCAGCCACAAAAAAACCCAGGCCATAAAAATACTTTGACGCATTCGGCCGGCTTTATGTTGTTTATAGGTCAGTGTGAGCGCGCCAAAAATAAAGAGGAAGGCGAGTATTCTAAAAAGCATAAAAATAATTAATAATTCTGAATGCTAATCCGTCGGCTGACGGATGAAGGCTGAAATGGGTGACCAACCCCCACCTGCCCTCCCCCTTGAAAAGGGGGAGGATTAAGGAGGGGGTAAAATATTTTCCTTAAATTCATAATTCAAAATTCTATCTATGTAATTTATGACGGATAAATTGCCAGACGATTTTAAAACCGTCCAACCCTTTTTGACCTTTAGCTAAAGTCTCTGTCGTGTAATTTATTTTAACGGGTATTTCTTGCCAGGCAAAATCCGAACGCATAATATGATGTAAAATTTCCGAAGCGTGCGCCATGCGGTCTTGCGCCAAATGATTAAGCAAATATTCCGCCACTTCTTTTTTCATCGCCCTCAAGCCACTTTGCGGGTCTGTTAAATTTTTTGACACGCGCAAAAAAACAATATTGAAAATTTTACCCAACCACAAAGTCAAAAGACGCAAGGCCGGAATATTTTTATCACTCGCTAAAAAACGCGAACCAAAAACAATATCAGCGCGCTGTTCGGTTAAGGGCAAAATTAAATCCTGAATAAAATTATCACTATGCTGACCGTCCGCGTCAAAATGAACCACCACATCCGCGCCTCTTTTTAAAGCCGCTTCCGTACCAGTTCTTAAAGCCAAACCCTGCCCACGATTTATTAAATGACGTAAAACTACGACCCCGGCTTGTTGCGCGACTTTAAATGTGGCGTCTATTGAGCCATCATCAACGACCACAATTTCGTCGACTTTTGGCTTTAAATTAAACAAAACGTCAGCTAAACGCCTCGCCTCGTTATAAGCCGGCACCACTGCCACCACTTTCATAATAAAGGCACTTTAGCCGAAAAACCCCAAAAAATCCAGCTTTTGTTAAAAAAGCTAAATCCTTCGCATTATTAAAATTTTTTATTTATTCAATATCACCCAGGCGCCAGCCGCGGCATCTAGCGTGGTATTATAAATTGCCGAATACGAACCATTGGCGACTAAGTCGTTAGTATTTATTTGAGTCGCGTTATCCGAACCCTTGAGCATTTTTTTCGCGCCTAAACTATTTACATTTAAAGTTGAGGCGCCACCAGTATTCGCCGCCGCCATTTTAAAATATATAATTGAGCCGTCCGTTAAAGCCGTTAACGGTACAGCTAAAGTATAAGCGAGGTTGTTAGCTGTGGCCGCGACCGCGTAGCGATATGAGGCGACAGTTTGACGATTGGCGGAGCCATCAGTATAAAATAAATTCGTGCCGTCGTATTCCACCGCGCCGGCTTCAGCTACGGTTAAATTCGTGCCAGAGGTAAATTTCAAAGGCGCGGTGGAAGCGGTCGCGGTACCGGCCTTCAAATGTAACATCGCGGTCGGGCTAGTTACCCCAATGCCAACATTACCATTTTTCAAAACAGTCAATGCGTTGGCTTTTGCAGCTCCAGATGTTCCAATTCCTATTTCAAATAATGCTTCTGTTGCCACCCAACTTCCAGCTGTACCGCCACCCACATTGTATCGACCCATTGCAACTGAAGCATAACTTGCGGCAGTTGTGCTGATGCCCATTGCGATTGAGCGACTACCACTGGCAGTTGTAGAATTCCCCATTGCGGTTGAGTAATCACCACTTGCAATTGTGCTGCCACCCATCGCGGTTGAATAACTACCACTGGCATTTGTGCTACTTCCCATTACGGTTGACGCAATACCATCTGCGATTGTTAACTCTCCTAGAGCAACTGAATAATCATTAGTTGCTTGTGCACCATTTCCCATAGCGGTTGAATAACTGCCACTGGCAGTTGCACTATTTCCCATTGCGACTGAACGAATACCGCTCGCGATTGAGTTTCTTCCCATAGCGGTTGAATAACTACCACTGGCAGTTGTCCCGCCACCCATGGCAGTAGAGTAGAAACCGCTGGCAGTCGTAGAGTCACCCATTGCGGTTGAGTAATCACCAATATTTGCATTATTCCATTGAGTTCCGCTAACATTCCCCACTCTAAAAGCGGCTTTGAGCGGATACCATAACATTCTTGTTCCAGCGCCAAGATCGGGTTCTGTCCAACCACTAGCATAAGTTCCAATTGCTAGTATCGCGCCGTCATTTCCCAATTCTAACCGAGTTCGTGGAGTTGATGTGCCAATGCCAATTTTGCTAGTGGCGCCAGTGGGACCAAGTATTATGTTACCACTTTGAGAAGCTCCTCCAATAGTAATAGTTCCAGAAGTCAATCCAGAACCCAGCACAAAACTGCCAGTAGTAATCGATGGACCAAAAGAAAAGGCCGAAGAAGTGATACCATCTAAAGTATAGTTGCCGTCACTGGTCGCAGTCGTGGCGCCATAAGTCATGGCGGCTTGAGTTTGAGGAGTAAAAACGATAAGACTAAAAACCAACAAAAATAATACTTTATAATGATTCATATCCAAAAAATTCAAAAGTGAAAACTGACTTTATTCTAACATCTAAATCCCCCCCCCTTGGGGATAAGTGAAGTAAACAGAATGTAGGATATATCCAGCCTTCGTAGCCGAAACTACTTCGGCGGAGTAGGCGAATGTAGAATGTAGCATAATTCATAATTCATCCGTCAGCCGACGGATCATAATTTATAATTCCGGCTCTGCCGGTTAGCACTCTTGACACAGGACTGCTAATTTTTTATTATAAATAGTGAATTTCCTACGCCAATTGGCGAATGGTTAATTCTCTTCCTAATTAAGCTAAAAAGCTACAACCTAAGAAGCTAAATATGCCATACTCCATTCGTGATTTAATTTCCAACCGCCAACGGGACATCCTCTGGCAAGTCGTGGAAAATTATATTGAAACAGGGGAGCCAGTCCCTTCACAAACTATTGCCGATAAACTCGGTGTTTCTTCTGCCACAATTCGCAATGACTTTGTGGCTTTAGACGAACTCGCTCTAACAATATCGCCTCACACTTCATCTGGTCGCATCCCCACGCATCAAGCGTTTAAATTTTATATTGAAAAAGTACGCGAACACCAAACCAGCTTACCGCAACGTTTTCAACAACGTTTAGAAAATTCCTATAGGGCGTCCCATAATGAGGGTGAAACTTTACGCAATTTAGCCAAACAAATTTCTGACATTGTTCAAAGTGCTGTGGCCATTAATATGGATCAAGACATTATTTTTCTCACGGGCTTGTCTTATATTTTCGGACAACCAGAATTTTCCAGCCCTACGGAAATTTTGAATGTTTCTAGGGCAATAGACGAACTCGATAATAATTTTCATAAAATTTTGGCGAAAATTAGACCACACGGACAATTAGAAATCCTGGTCGGCGTGGACAATCCTTTTGGCGCGTCTTTTGGAACAGTTATTTTGCCATTAGAGACACATATGTTTACTGTCTTGGGTCCTGCTCGTATGAAATACGACCGTGCGGTTTCTTGTCTTAACTTCGTGAATGAACTTTATAATTAGCTTTTTAGCTTGTAGCTTTTTAGCTTATTAGAAATTTCTCCTTCTTTATTATGGATCAACCAAACATCACTCCAGAAATATCCGATCTAAATTCTAAATTCGCCTACTCCGCCGAAGTGGCTTCGGCTACGAAGGCCGGGCAAATTCCAAATTCTGAACATAATTGGGAAGAAAAAGCCCAAGAATATCTTGCCGGTTGGCAACGCGCGCAAGCCGACTATGCCAATTTACAAAAACAAATGTCAGGTTTTGGGCAGGATTTACTCAAACAAGCTAAAATGAATCTCGTTAAAGAAATTTTGCCAACTTTAACTTATTTAGAAACCGCGCTGGAACACGCCCCAGAAGATTTAAAAAATAATCCGTGGTTAGATGGTATAAAACATATTGCGGTAGAAATTGAAACAGCTTTTGGCCGACTGGGTTTAACTCGCATCAAAACCGTCGGTGAAAAATTTGACCCGCTAATCCACGAAGCCGCTGGCACGGAAAAAGCCACGGACGAACAAACTCCCGAAACTATCACGCGAGAAATAAGTCCGGGTTTTATGCTGGGAGATATTGTTATACAACCCGCTCGAGTTATTGTTTCGAGTGATTCTAAATTCTAAATTCTAAATTCAAAATTCTTATTTTATTTAATTTTCTATGTCAAAAATTCTTGGTATTGATCTCGGTACAACTAACTCTTGCATGGCTGTCATGGAGGGTGGGCAACCTAAAGTTTTAGAAAATAAAGAAGGCGCGCGCACCACGCCATCTATGGTCGCGATCGCCAAAAGCGGGGAACGACTGGTGGGTATGTTAGCCAAACGGCAAGCTGTCACCAACCCTGCCCACACGCTTTTTTCGATTAAACGATTAATCGGCCGACATTTCAACGATGACGAAGTAGAGCGCGATATTAAAAATATGCCCTATAAAATTATTCAAGCGGGTGAAGGCGTCAAAATTTTAATGGGTGAAAAAGAATACACGCCGCAAGAAATTTCTGCTATGATTTTACAAAAAATGAAAGCTGACGCCGAAGAAAAATTGGGCGAGACAATTACCGAAGCCATTATTACCGTGCCGGCTTATTTTGACGACAGCCAACGGCAAGCCACCAAAGACGCCGGTGTTATCGCGGGGCTGAAAGTTATGCGCATTATCAATGAACCAACGGCGGCCGCGCTCGCTTATGGCTTTGATAAAAAGAAAGATCAAAAAATCGTTGTCTACGATTTGGGTGGCGGTACTTTTGATGTCTCTGTTTTGGAAGTTTCGGCCGACACAGTGGAAGTTAAAGCCACCAATGGCGACACGCATTTAGGCGGCGATGATTTTGACCAAATAATTATTAAATGGATTATTGAAGAATTCAAAAAAGATCAGGGACTAGATTTGTCCGGCGATTCTTTAGCTTTGCAACGAATCAAAGAAGCGGCCGAAAAAGCCAAGATTGAACTGTCGACAGCCAATGATACAGAAATCAATCAACCCTTTATTACTTCAGATACCGCTGGTCCAAAACATCTTGTAATGAAACTTTCACGCGCCAAACTGGAGGAATTAGTCGGGGACTTAGTCAAGAAAACTTTGGAGCCATGCCAAAAAGCTTTAAGCGACGCCAAACTTGAAAAAAATCAAATCGATGAAATAGTTATGGTGGGTGGTATGACTCGTATGCCTTTAGTTTTGCGTACCGTGGAAACATTTTTTGGCAAAAAACCAAATGTCTCGGTCAACCCCGACGAAGTCGTGGCCATCGGTGCGGCCGTCCAAGCGGGTGTGTTGCAAGGCGATATTAAAGACGTTTTACTTTTAGACGTCACGCCTTTAACCCTCGGCATTGAAACTTTGGGCGGCGTCGCCACGCCTTTAATCAACCGCAATACTACGATTCCAACTTCTAAAACACAAACTTTTTCTACAGCTTCGGACTCCCAAACTCAAGTAGAAATTCATATCTTGCAAGGCGAACGCCCGATGGCCAGTGATAACAAAACTTTGGGTAAATTTATTTTAGACGGTCTGCCGCCCGCGCCTCGTGGTCTGCCCCAAATTGAAGTTTCTTTTGATATTGATGCCAACGGTATTTTAAATGTTAAAGCTAAAGATAAAGCCACCAATCGTGAACAAAAAATTACGATTACCGCTTCGTCCGGTCTCACACCCGAAGAAATTGAAAAAATGAAAAAAGACGCCGAGCTCCACGCCACAGAAGATTCAAAGAAAAAAGAAATGGCCGAACTTCACAATTTAGCCGAAACTATGATTTTCGCGACAGAAAAATCTTTAACTGAAGCAGGCGATAAAATTCCAGCTGAAACCAAAGACGATATTAAAGCTAAAATTGAAGCGTTAAAAACCGCCAAAGATGGCGAGGACGCAGAAACAATTAAAAAAGCTCTGGAAGACTTGCAAAAATCCGCGCAACAAATAGGCGAAGCGCTTTATAAACAACCCACTGAAAATCCCGCCACACCGCCAACTGACGAAAAAAAAGACGAGCCAGCACCGGTTGAAGGAGAAGTTGTTAAGTAATTTTAAATTTCAAATTATGAATTTTAAATTATTGACATCAAAATATAAACTTTCATTTAAAATCTAAAATTTATAATTTATAATTCCATTCATATGGAAAATGATTATTACTCTACACTCGGCATATCGCGTGAAGCTTCATCCGATGACATAAAAAAGGCTTTCCGTCGCCTTGCCCACGAACACCACCCTGACAAGGGCGGCAGTGATGTTCAATTTAAAAAAATAAATGAAGCTTATCAAACGCTCTCCGACCCAGACAAAAGAAAAAGATACGATCAATTCGGCACCAGCGAAGGTTTCCAAGGATTTGAAGGCTTTTCTGGTCAGAATCAAAATATCCATTTTGATTTTGGTAATTTCACGGATTTGGGCGATATTTTTTCCGATATGTTTGGTTTTGGCGGCGGGGGCAAAAGACAAAGCCAGAATCGAAAAACCAAACGGGGCGGAGACATTCAAATTAATTTAGATATTACTTTAGTCGATGTTTTAACTGGCCTAAAAAAATCTTTAGAGATTTCCCATGACGCGCCTTGCCCCATATGCGCTGGTACTGGCGCCAAAGATAAAAAACTAAAAACTTGCGCCACCTGCGCTGGTAGTGGCATCATTACTCAAAGACACCAGTCCTTTTTTGGTACCATTGAAAATCGCTTAACCTGTTCAACTTGCAAAGGCAGTGGTAAAATCCCAGAACATAACTGCGCTTCTTGTCGTGGCACAGGTCTCGAACACCAAAGAAAAAATATTGAAGTGGCTATTCCAGCTGGCATCGATAACAACCAAACTATCCGTTATGGGGGACTTGGTAATGCTGTTTTAGACGGAGAATCCGGAAATTTATTAATTACCGTTGGCATTGTGCCAGACCGCAGATTCAACCGCGACGGTATAAATTTAAAATCTGAAAAAAATATCTCTTTGCCTGTAATGATGTTAGGTGGCGAAACAACCATTGAAACTTTGACCGGACCCTTAACTTTAAAGATACCCCCGCAAACTGCCTCGGGCACAATTTTCCGTTTAAAAGAACAGGGCTTACCGCGTTTAAATAGCAAAAGTCGCGGCGACCTTTATGTTTTAGCCAAACTTATCTGGCCCAAAAAAATTACTAACAAAATAAAAAAGGCCATCAGCGATGTTGCCAATGACCTTATGAACGAGGGAGAGATTTTGATTTGATCACCTTTTTCTACATGGTGCCAACAAGAGTTTTGGATGCCAGTAAAGACTATAGAAAAAATTGATCGTGTCTTTTATCCGAGGCTCCAGAGAATAATTGTAGAAATTCTCAACTAGTTTCAATCGGCCGATCTTCGCTAAGACAACCGCAGCCGAAATTTCCCAGTTGTTTTGTATCTTCTCTTGAAAGAAAAGATACGCCAACAAATTGAGTGCATACCGCTCATTTCTGAGCAAGTCAGTGATGACGATTTTTGCCTTATCTGACGGATTAAAAGAATCTATTTCTGATTCTAATTTGCCGTTATGATTAAGTATCACTCTCAAGACGTCATTAATTTCACTTGGAGTTAATGACGAGACGCGCTTTTCAATGGCCCGAGAAGTACGCGGATTAAGCGGTACAGGAATATATGTAATACCATAGAGAGAAAACTTTTCCATAACCTTCTCCTTTTTATTATGGATGATTGAAAGAACTGTTGATTAAATGCATTATAGCATACTCTTAGAATTTTGTCAAGAGCTATTTTGCTTTTCCACTTGACGCCCTTTAAAAATGGCCTTTATACGCCATTAAACCTTTCCACAACCACAATTACTCAAAAATTCGTTAAGCTTACTTTTATGGACAATCTTCTATACTACTTGGGTCAAATTAGCTGGGGTAATCCAACTTGGGATGTTTTTTTAATAGTTTTCGTGGCTGTTATTGCCATTCTTTACGGTTTATTTTTAGGACGAGATAAATTGATGTTGATTTTTGTCTGTCTGTATATGTCGCTCGCCATTACCAATGTCGCGCCGTGGCTTCGCAACCTACCACCACTTACAACAGACCAACTCTTTATTTTAAAAAGTGGAATATTTATCGGCGTCGTTATTATTTTATTTTTACTTTTAAGTCGTTCCACTTTATATCGCACTATTGCTAATACGCCCAAACATTCTGGGCTAACCGTGATTATTTTTTCAATTCTCCATGTCGGCTTAGTAGTTTCTGTTATTTTATCTTTTATGCCAAGCTTATACGAGAAATTTTTAGGACCTTTAACGCAAAAACTTTTTATATCTGAAACCGCGCAATTCTTATGGGTCGTTATTCCAATTATTATGATGGCGATTACAGCGCGTCATCAAAAAATACCAACTCTACCCACTAAACCTGCCCACGGCTTTTTTCAAAAAAAATCCAAAACGCCTTTTTAAATTTGAGCTAAAATATTTTTCAATTCTGCTAAAGTTTTAATCTGAACCAATTTAGAACGAAGCGCGCTTGTATTTGGCCAACCTTTAACATACCAGCCCAAATGTTTGCGTAATTCAATAAGGCCGTATTCACCACCGTGAGTGAGAGCCAGTTTAGCGTGCTCGAGCATTGTCGCAATAATTTCTTGACGGCTTTTTTGACTAATTTCACTCGTTGCCAAATAATTTTTAATTTCTTGAAATATCCACGGTCGACCCCAAGCGCCGCGCGCAATACCCAAACCATCAGCACCAGTTTCTGCCAATACTTCACGGGCTTTTTGTCCAGTGGTAATACCACCATTGGCTAAAAGCACACCACCATATATTTTTCGCGCCTCTGCTACCATCTGCCATTGCGGTTCACCATCAAAAGGTTGCTCGTAAGTGCGCGCGTGCAACATCACGGCCGCCACTGGCAAATCTTTTATTTTTTCTAAAATATCTAAAGCGGTGGCCGCGCCCAAACCACATTCATCGGGACAGTCCACTTTTTCCATAATTTTTTTACCAACCGAAATACTGGCGCGCAATTTTATGGAAACAGGAATTGGCGAGGCCTCACAAACCTTGGCAATAATTTCGGCGCACCTAGCTGGGTCGCGCATTAAAGAGACGCCCCCGCCATTTTTAACAACCTTATAAGCTGGGCAACCAAAATTTATATCGACGCCGTCAAAACCAAATTCCGCTACGATTTTAGAAGCTTCCGCCAATCGCGCGCCCTCGTGACCAAAAATTTGACACACGATCGGTCGTTCCATATCCGCGTAAGAGAGCATTTCTTTAGTTTTTTTATTATCACGCACCAGCGCTTCGGCGGAAACAAATTCATTATAAACAACATCGGCTCCGCCATTTTTACACATTTGGCGAAAAGCCGTATCAGTCACGCCCGCCATTGGTGCTAGCGCTAAAATAGGGGGTTTTAAAAGGGTCCAAAAATTAACCATAGACAAAAATATCCCGATATAGTACACTTATTTTAACAAACAAACAACTCTTTCACATCAGAATAGGAGAAAAATATTGACAATAAATGATACTAACATAATCATCCTCGCTTGCTTTGGAGGATTTTTGGACCTGTATTTATTTTACAGGGGCCTAAAAGAAATTAAAAACAACAAATCACTCACTCACTAATCCGGGAGGATCCATGAAAACATTGAAAACATTTCTTATTTGTTTGCTAGTTGTGATTGTATCACCACTGGCAATAAGTCAATCACTGTGCGATTTTGAACTGCTAAGTCCCGACCGCTACGATTCACCGCCAGTACAATATCCGGAAATAAAGATATTTCACGTTGATATTGTGTCTGAAAATCCGTGTAGCAACACCTACACTAAATGGGCAAAAATTAGTTCCAGTAGCGATTACTTTGTGGTCGGGCCACTCTCGGCAACAACATCTTTGAGTCTGAAGTATACGGGTCCGTCTCCTAACACTGGTTTGATAATTGAAGCGTCTGCCAGTTTGGGCGGAAGTTATTCTGCTGTTGGCATCAGCTACTCTGGGAACGGCGCTTGTTATACTATAATTACGGACGTAGTTGACCAAAATTATTACGTCAAGGTTCGTCGAGGCACCTCTTCTACAATAAAAATTGATTGGATTCAGGCTGATAATGGCGTCCTACCGGTGGAACTTGTAAGCTTTACCGCGAATTTAAGTGGATCAAATGTCGTCTTAAAATGGAAGACGGCTACCGAAGTTAATAATTTCGGTTTTGATATTGAGAAATCACTCGATGAATCTCTTTGGACAAAAATTGGATTTGTCGCTGGCCATGGCACTTCCAGCACTCCAAACGACTATGCTTTCACCGATAAAGCAAGCCCGCAAACCGTGAGTTATCGTTTGAAACAAATTGACCGCGATGGTTCGTTTGAATATTCGCCGGTTGTGAAAGTGGCATCCAGTACAAAAGCCACGGAATTGAGTATTGTCTCAATTTCGCCAAACACGAACGTTTCCTCGACTACCAATATTTCATATACCGTGCCATTTGATCAGGAAATTAGTTTGGTTGTCTATGATATCGAAGCCCGCGAAGTTATGGCTCTTCCAAAAGAAGTCAAGACGGCTGGTCTACATACATTTATATTGGATGTCGGACCACTGAAAACCGGTACATATTTTCTGCATCTCCGGTCAAATTCAAACAATGCAATCAGTAAATTCAACGTGGTCAAATAAAATTCCACGACTGAAAGTGAGTCCTCTTCCTTAGTGAAGAGGACTTTTTATATTTTCCGAACTTTTTGTCCTTGGGCAGTATCTTCCACCAAATAACCTAAATCTCCGATCTGTTTACGTAAATGGTCAGCTTGCTCCCAATCTTTGCTTTGTCTGGCCACCTCGCGCTCGTCTAATAAATGTTTTATCCCAGTGGGGATTTCTTGAAGATATGGGTCAGGAGCAGGGGACAAGCCCAAAATATTGAAAGCGGAAAGCACACCAGCTTTTTTTTCTAAAACTGTCGGAATACCAGATTTTACAAATCGCCAAATTGCCGCCATCGCTTCTGGCGTATTTAAATCATCGGCTAAATAAGTTAAGACCTCTTCGTCTAATGCTGTCATATCTTTGATGTCGGGTAAAATTTCGTCCAGCCAAGTATAGGCCGACAATGTTTCATAGGCCGACTTCGCCGCTTGCAATGCGTCCCAAGTAAAATTCATTTTTTGACGGTAATGAGTCAGCAAACACCCGTAGCGAAAAACCATGGGGTTAAAACCTTTGGCTGAAAGTTCTGCCAAAGTAAAAGCATTGCCCTCGGACTTGCCCATCCGCCCGCCGTCCACCAATAAAAATTCACCGTGCAACCAAAAATTGCACATTTTTTTATCTAGAGCCGCTTCACTTTGCGCGATTTCATTGGGGTGGTGAATGGCTAAATGATCCACGCCACCGCAATGAATATCAAAGGGTTGTCCCAAATACTTTGTGCTCATAGCAGAACATTCCAAATGCCAGCCCGGAAAACCCATTTTGTTTTCAAAGGGTCGGGGACTAGACCATTCCATCTGCCGCCTTTCATTTTCCGGGGAAAATTTCCAAACCGCAAAATCGGTCGCAGATTTTTTCTCGTCATTTTTTTCAACGCGCGCGCCCGCAACATTACCCGCGGCGGCTTTCGGGTTAAACTCGTTATAATTTTTTAATTTGCTTGTATCAAAATACAAACCGTCCGCAGTTTCATACAAAAAACCTTTGTCCCATAAAGTTTCTGCTAATTTTTTTTGCTCGTCTATATGGTCTGTCGCCTTGCACCATATAGTCGGCTCTAAAATATTTAATTCTTGCAAAGCTTGTTTAAATTCTTGCGTGTATTTTTCGGCAATATCCCAAACGGTTTCACCAGACTGCTGACTGCTTTTTTCTAATTTATCTTCACCTGCATCTTGGTCGCTCGTTAAATGACCGACATCGGTAATATTTTCTATATGTTTTACTTTATAACCAGCGTTTTCCAAAGTTCGGCGCAAAACATCTTCAAAAATATAAGTCCGCAAATTGCCAATATGAGGCGAGGCATAAACCGTCGGCCCGCAGGCATAAAGCCCCACCTCACCCTTTTTTATGGGCTCAAAAACTTCCTTTTTATGAATCAGGGAATTAAATAACCGAATTTCCATACTTAGGTCGTAGAAACTCCTAAATTGTCATCGCGAGCGACCACAGGGAGCGTGGCGATCCCTAAATAACCAATGAAATAGGGATTGCCGCGTCTCCGTCAGTTGACGGATCCTCGCAATGACGAAAAAGCGAGTTTCTCAACGGTCTCATACTAACCATTGACAAAAGAATCTATATAAATTACATTTTAGACTAAACTCTTTCAAAAATCAAAATACTTAGGAGCATGACATGAATTTACCGGAAGATAAAATTATACAAATCGTTCGACATAGCAAACGCAAATGGGCAATATCGTTTGCTATTGTTTGCGCCATTTTGTGCCCAGCGTTTCTTTATGGTCTTGGAGCAACAAATTTGATTGAATATATCATAATTTGTTTGCCTACAATGTTTGCATCTTATTTTTTTGGCTATATGTTTGGAACGCCAATATCAATAGATAAAACTACTGGAAAACTCTCATTTTAGGCAATATCAACAAACTGTAAAAAGCGCTTAAGGAGCGCTTTTTTTATATTCTTTTACCTGCACCTACTGCAAGCTATCAGCTAAAAGCTATAAGCTGGCTACGAACATCCGCTGGTGCTTCCACATTCTAAACATTTATAACAAGCGGCGTTTCTGACCATTAAATTACCACAAGTGCTACAAACTGGCGCGTCTAAAGAATTTTGAAAAGTAGTTAAATTATCGACCTTGTCTGATGTCGCTTCGGTAAAGTTATCAGTCACTTCAACTTCAGGCGCGGGCGTTTCATTTATAGGCGGACGGTGATTAAAATTATAAGCGCGCTTACTTTCATAAGCCGCTTCATCAATAATTTGCGTCACCTGCGACAAAGCTTCGCGGTCTAAAAATTTTAAAGCCAACCAACGGAAAATATAATCGATAATAGATTTAGCAATCGGGATCTGGCGATTTTTTGTAAAACCAGCCGGTTCAAAACGGGAATGAGCAAACTTGGAAACCAAAACTTCTAGTGGCACGCCATATTGCAAATTCATAGAAATAGAAATAGCAAAAGCATCCATAATGCCACCCAAAGTACTACCTTGCCGGCTCATATTAATAAAAACTTCGCAAGGTGTGCCATCCTCGTACAAACCAACCGTCACATAACCCTCATGGCCACCAACTTCAAACTTATGTGTAATAGAAGAACGTTCATCGGCCGGCTTAATGCGATGCGGACGCGGGACCACCGGCGGATAAATAACCTCCGAATTTTCTTCTTTCTTGCCTTCTTTACCAGTGTTGAGCGGTTGCGATCTCTTACAACCATCGCGATAAATAGCAATGGCTTTAAGACCCAATTTCCAAGATTCTAAATAAACTCCGTCAATGTCTTCCACCGTCGCGTCTTCTGGTAAATTTACAGTTTTAGAAATAGCGCCAGAAATAAAGGGCTGGGCTGAAGCCATCATTCGCACATGACCCATAGGTTCAATTGTACGTTGACCATTTTTTGGTTTAAAAGCGCAATCAAAAACTGCCAGATGATTTTCTTTCAAACCGGGCGCGCCTTCAATGGTGTCATGCTCTTCCAAATATTTTTCTATTTCTTCTCGTTCGCTGTCAGTGTAGCCCAAAGCGGACAGCGCCATCGGCACGTCTTCGTTGACCAATTTCATATAACCGCCACCCACCAATTTTTTATAACTCACAAGCGCGATGCCGGGTTCAATGCCGGTCGTGGAACAGTCCATCATAAAAGCAATGGTGCCAGTCGGGGCAAGTACAGTTGTTTGCGCGTTGCGATAGCCAAATTTTTCACCGCCCAAAATCGCTTGTGACCAAACATCGCGCGCTGTTTCAAAAAGTCCGGCTGGCAAATATTTCTGGACAATATTTTCAACCGCGAGCTGATGTTGACGCATGACCCGCAACATTGAAGTCCGGTTGCGATCAAAATCTGGAAAAGCGCCGACCTGACGAGAAATTCGCGCTGATTGCGTGTAGGCCTCGCCCGTTAAAATGGCTGTCAAAGCGCCGCTGTAGGCCCGCCCTTCATCGCTATCATAGGGCAAACCATAAGACATTAACAACGAGCCTAAATTAGCGTAGCCCAAACCAAGCGTGCGATAAATATGACTTCGTTCGGCAATTTTTTGCGTCGGATAAGAAGCATTGTCCACAATAATTTCCATGGCCGTAATAAAAATGCGCACGGCCTGACGATAAGCTTCAGTATTAAAAGTGCCCACGCCAGTGCGGAATTTCATTAAATTAATAGAGGCCAAATTACAGGCCGTGTCATTTAAAAACATATATTCACTGCACGGATTGGAGGCATGAATTCGTTCCACATTCAAACAGGTGTGCCAATTATTAATGGTGGTGTCAAACTGCATACCCGGATCGCCACACTCCCAAGCCGCCGAAGAAATTTCTCGCATTAAATCTCGCGCCGACATTTCTTCAACAACTTGGCCAGTTTTAACGGCGCGAGTTTGCCACTTTTCATTGGCCTGATAATTTCTCATAAAATCATCGGTCACGCGCACGCTGTTATTGGCATTTTGAAAAAAGATATTGGTATAAATTTCACCGTCCAAAGAACCGTCATAACCATGATCAATTAAAACATGGGCTTTGCGTTCTTCTTTCACTTTGCACCAAATAAAATCCTTAATGTCGGGATGATCCGCATTTAAAATAACCATTTTCGCGGCGCGTCTGGTCGTCCCGCCAGATTTAATAACCCCGGCAAAGGCGTCAAATCCTTTCATAAAAGTGACCGGACCAGAAGCAATACCGCCACCACCTAAAGCTTCCTCGGAAGAACGCAAAGGCGACAAATTACAACCCGCGCCCGAACCGCCTTTAAACAACATACCCTCAATTTTAGCTAAATCCAAAATTGAGGACATACTGTCCTCGATGGAATTTATAAAACAAGCCGAGCATTGAGGATGACTGTAGCCATCTTGAGTGAGCGCAGTTTGACCTTTGTCTTTATCCCAAAAGTAATGAGTGCCGCCAGTGCCTTGACTATACCGATGCACGCCGCAATTAAACCACACGGGGCTATTAAAAACTCCGTATTGATTAACCAATAAAAAAGTTAGCTCATTATAAAAAATTTCCGCGTCCTCGGCGCTCGCAAAATAACCATCAACCTGACCCCAATCTGTAATCGTGCGGGCAACCCTGTCCACCAATTGTTTGACACTGATTTCTCGTTCGTTTTTATCGAGCCGGCCAAAAAAATACTTGGAAGCCACAATATTGATAGCATTCTGACTCCAAAATTTCGGCGTTTCTACATTATGTTGTTCATAAACTGCTTCACCCTCAACGTTTTTAATAATACAATCTCTCATTTCCCAAGCAATATCATCAAAAGGGTGAGGGGAGCCACTCGTATGAAAATACGGTTTAAATTTTAGACCCGCGCCTTTGATTTTTTCTTCAGTTTGAACTTTAACAGCTGGGGTGAGGATGGGTGGGGTCATATATAAGTAGATAAAAGTAATTTTAAATTCTAAATTATAAATTATAAATGATGGAAAATTTTAAAATGAAATTAATTTAAAATTTAAAATTTATAATTTCTAATTCCGCCTTAGGCGGTGATTATTTTCTGCAATTCGCGTTCAAACTGACGCGCGTCCGTAAATGATTTATAAACAGAAGCAAAGCGGATATAAGCGACCTCGTCAATCTTTTTTAATTTCTTCATCACCAACTCGCCAATGTGACGAGTCGAAACACTGCCACGATTGCCGGCCTCTTGTAGCGCCACTTCAATTTCTAAAGCCAAACGGTGAATATCATCTTCTGAAGCCGGTCGTTTTTCAAAGGCCTTGCGCAAACCATTTTCTAATTTGCTTCGACTGTATGTTTGGGTGGAACCATCTTTTTTAATTACCATAAAATCTAATAACTCCATTTCTTCATAAGTTGAAAAGCGAAACTCGCATTCTAAACATTCACGACGGCGACGAATAGCGAGAGCGCTTTGAGCGACGCGAGAATCAAGCACACGAGTTTTAGATTGGCAAAGTGGGCAATACATAAGAAATTTTAAATTTAAAATTTTAAATTATAAATTTAGAGATGTGAAAGTATTATTCCAAATTCTACATTCTAAATTCTAAATTCTAGCTAAAAGTACTAGATATAGTATTTATCGGATGACCTTATCTACTATATACAAAATCCCTTGTGGATAACAAATTCGCCAAAAAGTTATCCACTTCGCATAAAGTGAAGAAAAAATATCTTCAATTTTTTTGTATTAATTTTGAACCAACTTTAATTTCACATCGTTTAACCGCGCCCGAGGCCGCCTCCAAAACTAGGTCAACCGGCGCTGGCGCAGGGTAAATGGTTGAACCATTATCTGGCAACATATTTTCTTCCAGACCAACGACTTCATTTTGTTTCAGCCAGACCAAATCGATGGGAATAAGCATACCTTTCATCCAAAAATTTTTTATTTGGGCTTCGGTAAAAGGAAAAAGCATGGCTTGATCAGAATTTAACTTTTTAATACCACCCAAACCCCGCGCTTGTTCTTCAGCCGTACGCGCGACAGCCACTTTAAATTCACATTGACCTAAACTGACTTTCAAATTATTCTCTAAAATTAATTTTTCATCTCGCTTCAAACCCGAAAAAATAAAAACTAAAACCAAGATCAAAATTACACTTGCAACTAAACTGCCGAGCAGCTTTTTTAACCAGCCATTATTTAACTCCATAATTTAATTATAACTTTTTTTTACCCGCAAAGATATACTCGGCCAACTCTAAATAATTCTGATAATCCGGCACCACTAAATCCGCGCCAGCACCGATCAACCTCTCCCGCTTCCACCTTTCTGGTTGGCCACTCCGCCCATTTTCGTCGCTTGCCACCGCCACCGCGAGACCGCCAACGCTTTTAACACCATCAATTTCCACAAAACCATCACCAAAACCTACCAGTTCAAATCCTGAAATATTTTCTTCCCGTATAATGCTATCAACGACCATTTGCTTACTCATGGGCGCACCATAAATATGTGATTCAAAATAGCAATCCAAACCGAGTAAAGCAACTTCTGCCAAAACATATTCTTTGTCTGTGCCACTAGCTAAATACATTTTTATGCCCAGATCGGTCAGGGCATTCAAAAAATTAATTGTACTAGGAACTAAATAATCATCTGGTTTTAACTCTCCCAAGCTAAGCCCCTCACGCCGACTCTGAATCTTTTGCATAAGCTTGTTATTGTACAACTCTTTATAAACCTCCGGTTTTTCAGTTTTTATTCCACGCTTTATTAATTCCTCTGAAAACCTAATCATCTGATAAATTGTCTGCTTACCAGTTAAATCATCAATAAAAGTCCGCACTATTTTTTCTAATTCTACTTTAGTTTCTATTGCTCCTTTATTTTGTAAAATTTCTACCATCATTGAAATCATTACGCCTTGCCAGCCCTCTCGGATTAAACTCAAAGTGCCATCAAAATCAAACAGAGCGCACTTGGGCCGATAGCTTGTAGACGACTTTCGAATAATTTCAATACTTGTTCCGGAAATAAAAGTAGTTGGTTCAACCAAGGAAACACTCCTATAATAATCTCGCTCCTTAATTTTATCCATATTTCTAGCGCTATATTCTATATTCTACATTCTACATTCTATTTTGGAGCGGGATACGAGAATCGAACTCGCATCTCTTGCTTGCCCGTCCTCCGCAGTAGCAATAAGCGGGATACGAGAATCGAACTCGCATCTCTTGCTTGGGAAGCAAGCATACTACCACTGTACTAATCCCGCTGACTGCTACGGAGGATGGAGGAAGCAAGCATACTACCACTGTACTAATCCCGCATTTTAGCATAATAATGAATTAAGGCCTTAAAAACAAGTTTAAAAATAATGTTTAAACATATTAACAAATGCTCATAATGGTCTTGACAAATGGGGATAAATGAGCTACAATTATATGACGTGCCCTTGAAACCTAAATTATCGGTGATTTCGGTTTAAATTAAGGACTTTAGGGCATTATCTATGACTTTTAATATCTTTAAAAAGCTTTTTTGGCTAAGCGCATTGGCGCTTTTAGCGCTTCAGCCATTTGTGTCTTTAGACCAAGCTTGGGCTGATGTTTTGCCTCCGTCAGTAGAAAATCCCACTCCCTTAACCAGCGCCGACTTGGCGATAAATCCTTTTTTCAAACTTAATCAATTAAATTTAAAATACAATTTGGCTTTCCCGGTGGCGAGCGACGGGATAATCAATATCTCGGAAATAACCGCGCCAGAAGAAACTTTAACTTTGGGACAAAAAACATATTTGCTCGATCTCTGGCGCGCGACCATAATTTATCAAACCAGCCAAACCGATGCGCTAGGAAAATTTGCTTTAGAAAAAACGCCCGCAGGTTTTGTCATCTTACAAAAAATAGGGGAAAGTTGGTCGGTTAAAAATAATTTGGAAATTCAACCCAACCAACCAGTTATATTAACCAAGGCAAAAATTATCACAGATACCATGAGTTTTCCGGCCGATATGGCTTTGGAAAAATTAACTTTTACTAATTTTGATTTAAAAATTAAACAAGCGCCAATTTCACCGCTTAAAATTACCACCAATTGGCTGTTAGAGGGCGCGGAAGCAAATCTGGATTTTACTTTTGCTGATGGTCCGAGCGACGGTCGTTATGTTTTTTATCAGCCCTTTAAAATTTCTTTAGAGAGCCAGCAACTTTTTGGTAAACTAGGTGTGGCGACAGTCGGGGAGTTGTCGCTGGCTTTACCCGATATTGATGATTTTAAAAAACCAATTCTTTACCGCTGGGACAAGGGTATGAAAAAATTTACCCCGCAAAATACTTCTTATGTTTTTAACGGCCATAAATTGGTAGGTTTAAAAGCCAATATTTCTTTTTGGGATGAACAAATTTTTGCGGTCGTATCAAAAGCCAAATCAGAATTGATTGGCGAAGCCTCTTGGTATAAAGTTTTTGGCTGTCTGTGCGCGGCCAGCCGACATTTTCCGCGTGGCTCACGTTTGCGCGTGACGGCTGTTGACCCGATCAAGGGCAAAGCCAAATCTGTAGTGGTGCGAGTGAACGACTACGGTCCCGAGGCCTGGACCGAACGGGTCATTGACTTAGACAGCTATGCTTTCAAAAAAATCGGTTCCATCGGTCGGGGCGTGATGCCAGTAATTGTAGAATTGGTTGATCCCAAAACACCTTTGTCGGTAGACGACAAAGCGGAAAAAGAACGGCTGACTACGACTGGTACGATTTATATTCCTTTTAAAATGACCCCAGCAATGTTGTCAAAGAGATAAAAGCGAATTTAGAATTTAGAATTTAGAATAATACACTTATTCGCAGGGGTGAATTATTGTATTATTTTCATAATTTGAAATCCCAGTAGTAGAACGCTTCGTGTTCACTACGGGACAGGTTTACAATTCCTTATTTTTCTGCTAAACTAACTTGGATTATCCGCCTAAAACCCCTATATTTATTGACTATTTTAGCTATTGACAAAAAAATTGAAACCTGCTAGTATTATATTAACAATCAACATTTATGCACTTTTACATTAAACTTGGAGTATAAGATGAAATGCAAAGTTGTCTTTGATATAAATGAATCGATATTTGGTCTTCATATACCATGGGTCGAAACAAATAGCTTTAATGAACGAAAGCTAGTCAATGACCTCCTTACGGGGAGGTTGGATATCGCCATAGCTAGTCATGAAAATGACCACTTCAATACTAATTTTGATCGTTGGTTACTTAAACTAAAACATGAATTTAAAATGAGATGGTTAGCGAATCTGATCGCTCATACAGTTCATCGCTTCATAATAATCCCAGCGCTTGTCAGGCGTTTAAAAAAAATTCGACCCGATTACTTCCTCGTTTATGAGAGGAATGGAAAATACTCTGGTGAAGTTGAAACATTGATTGGTGAGTTCACTCAAAATGAATTCACGTTAGTAATCTTTACCACTAGAGATAAGTGGGATAGTAAAGTTTATTGCCTACCAACAAATTTAATTTATCAAATTGATAGTGAAGGAAAACTTACTGGTAAGAATAAAGATGGCTTATTTTTTCCGCCAACTTCTCTTAAAACCCAAGATTTAATATTCGGTAAGCCTTGGGGAAAGATTAGCGGCTACACACTAAAATGAGCCGCTAAAAACGATTCTGCGTGGTCTGAACTAATAATTCAGACCACCTTTTTTTAATCTTTTTTATTTCTATTTAATATTTAACCTTGATAAAATAACTTTCTAAATAATACACTTATTCGCAGGGGTGAATTATTGTATTATTTTCACAATTTGAAATCCCAGTAGTAGAACGCTTCGTGTTCACTACGGGACAGGTTTACAATTCCTTATTTTTCCACTAAACTAACTTGGATTATCCGCCTAAAACCTAATCCCTATAACCTAAAACCTGTATTTATGATGCCGATTTCTCATATGATCGTTGGCGCGTTTTTTTGGCATAAAAAAAACTGGCAAAAAATACTTTTAGGCGCCCTAGGCGGGCTCTTGCCAGACATTGTTTATGTGGCGGTCTTAACTTACACCACCATCGTAAATCTTTTTAATAGCGCTCCGAACCCTTTACAAGCTCTACCCACCGAAGTCAATGAACCCGGTCTCTGGCTTCATTCCATCTGGCTGTGGGGACTATTAGCTTTGACAAGCTATTTCTGGCCCAAAATTTGGCCTCTAGCACTCGGTGGCTGGCTTCATATCATTGGCGACTGGTTAACCCATAGCCCATTAAATTATGCCCCTTTTTGGCCTAACCCATGGCGCTTGCCCGGTGGCCCTTTTCCCACTATGGTTTGGCCTTACAAACCGACTCCTTGGTGGTATGTGGAAATAGGTTTAATCATCGCACTCTTGATAATCGCCTTTATCAATATTAGAAAGAAGGAGAGAAAGTAATTTTAAATTATAAATTTTAAATTATAAATTTAAGAACTATATTCTACATTTTATGGATGAAAAACAAAAAATTGTTTTCTTCGGCGGCGACGATATGGGCCGGCCGATTTTACACTATCTGCTTGAAAAAAATTACCAAGTTTTATTTGTGACGACTTTAACCAAGGCTTTTAGTCCTTTTGGATCCAGCGCTTTGGAATTAGCGCAAGAAAAAAATTTAGAAATTATTTATTCCGCTAAACCTAGAAAAGATTTGGCGCTTTTAACTAAACTCAAAGAGTTTAACGCGCCCGTCGCTATCTTGGTTAGTTTCAATGCTATTATTCCGCCAGAAATTTTAAATCTTTTTCCTTTGGGCATTTTAAACCTGCATCCGTCTTTACTGCCAAAATATCGCGGACCCGACCCAATTACTCCGCCTATTTTAAATGGCGATGCCACGACCGGAATGTCTTTGATTATTTTAGATGAAAAATTAGATCACGGACCAATTTTAGAACAAAAAGAAATACACTTGGATAAAAATATTACTCACACTAAATTGCGTCAGCTTTTGGCTGAAGGCGGAGAGACTTTAATCGCCCAAATTTTACCAGAATATTTAGCTGGCCGTATTAAGCCCTACGCGCAAAATGAAGAGGCCGCTACTTTCACCAAAATTTTAACACGCGACGACGGCAAAATTGACTGGTTTAAAAGCGCGGCAGAAATAGAAAGAAAAATACGCGCCTATGAACTCTGGCCGGGAACATATACCTTATTAAATGGTTTTCGCGTTAAAATCGCGCAAGCTATTTTGCCCCATGTTATTCCTGATATTGCCGTGCCTATTGGCGCTTTAATTTTGCTTCAAGATCGTGTTTTTGTGGCCACTGGCCCAATTAACGAAAAAAACGAAGCCACTGGCTGGCTTGAAATTTTAACCGCCCAACGAGAAGGTAAAAAAACTATGACTGCGCTGGATTTTTACAACGGCCTAGCATCAAAAACTAGTCTTGTCTTTCATTAGATTTTTGAAATCTGGAATTTATAATGCTTATTTTTATTGGGTATTATTGCTCTTGACAAAAAAATATAAATATGCTATAATTATTTGTGAAAGTAAACAATGCTATTTAACAACTCAGGAAATAAAAATCATGGACAAAGCCTTATTTAAAGTGGATGACAATATAAGTGGTGATGAAATGTTAATAGACGGCTTAAAATTTAGCTTCTGTTTCTCTCCATTTTGGGTGTTGTCAAACAGCCACAAAAACAAACGGACTTGGGTAAAAGTGACGGTATCAGATGAATCGCATGTTTTTTACTCCGAGTATGAAATAATGACTGAGGTCTCAAACGACGATCTCAAGAAAAATATCATTCGACGAGGACATAATTGCTGTCCATTAACTCCTTTTGCATTACCGAATAACGTAATCAACGGTGCGAAAGATAATTTCTTCACTGAAAAAAATAATGCATTAAAAGATGCGCGTCGAAAAGAAGAACAGAAAATACTGAATGCAAATAGTGATCTTTTAGGAGAAGATATCTTCCATAAAATTGAAACCTGCATTCCTCATTACGTCAATTTTACTAACGGCTTAGACAGAAACAATTTAGTGCTTCTTTTCTATATGGCCTTTAGAGAAATCGACCCCGGCTGGACAGAAATTGTGCATAGCATGCAAGACCCCAATAAAATCATAGGGAGTCTAGTTTATCAAATTAATGAACATCAATGGGTTGTTAAAACCCAGAATCCGGAACTTTGGAATTCTTACATAGAAAATAACGAATACTGCCAATGGGACGAAGGCTCCATTCGTTCAGATTATGACTCCTCGGTTGACGTAGAATTCTCATTTACGGCTCCAGACTATCTTGAAGTTATAAACGATGGTAAAGAAATCATTGTTAAAAATAATTTGAGCGGAGAAATTTTTTCTGTCTCAAATTTTGACAACGGAAAGATGACTTTAAAAGATTTACTAAAAACTCAAATTAAAGTCTCTAATTGAAGTTCAACAAAGAATTCCTGCCCGGCGCCTGCCGGGCTTTTTATTTTCTCTACTCCATACTGCACTCTCCCTATCCCCCTTTCCGGTCAAGTCCGTTTTAACCAGCTCCTATACTCCACACGCGCCTCTCCACCCCACCTTTCGGCCCACAGGGGCGGGAGCGTTTGAACCAGCTTTGAGGAACCCGCCTGCTTCGAAAGGCGAAGCATTTCGGGCAGGCAATTTGCATGGTTTTTCGTCTTTCGAAAAAAATTGTGACGAAAGGCAAGAGACCAATCCGTCAGCTGACGGATTGGTCTCTGATGGTGAAAATGCTCCCACCCCGTAAAGGGCCGAAAAATAAAAATGCCTTTTCTTTAATTTTCAAATCCAATTCAAAATACTGGATCCCGGGTCAAGCCCAGGATGACGAAGGGAGTAATAGATCCCCGCATTCGCGAGGATGACGAGGGAGGAATAGATTCCCGTTTTCACGGGAATGACAGACGAAGTGGAGTAGGCAAATTTATAAGTACTCACTACTCCTTACTTCTTTTTATTGTTATAATAAAAATATGATTAAATTTGAAAGCGTGGAAAAAACATATCCCAAAGGTGTGTCTGCTTTGACTAATATAAATTTGCATATTAAACCCGGTGAAATCGTTTCCATTGTCGGTCAATCGGGAACTGGTAAAACAACTTTAATAAAACTACTGATCGCTGAAGAACGACCCACGGCTGGCCGTATTGTGGTCGGGGATTGGGACATTACCAATATCCGCGACAAAGAAGTGCCTTTTTTGCGCCGTCAAATCGGCGTCGTTTTCCAAGATTTCAAACTTTTACCCAAAAAGACTATTTATGAAAATGTGGCTTTTGCCCTGGAAGTTGTGGGAGCGCCACGCAATCAAATTAAAAAAATCGTCCCGCAAGCTTTAAAAATCGTGGGCCTTGAAGATAAACATAGTCGCTATCCCAATGAAATTTCGGGCGGCGAGCAACAACGGGCAGTTATCGCTCGCTCCCTCGTGCACAAGCCAAAATTATTGGTGGCCGATGAGCCGACAGGTAATTTAGACGCCATTAACGCTTCTGATATAATTCATCTGTTAAAAAAAATAAATTCTTTTGGCACCACTATTTTGCTGGTCACACATAACAAAGATATTGTGAACTCTTTAAAAAGACGCGTTATTACTTTAGACGATGGCCACATTGTTTCCGACCAACACGAGGGGAGATATACTTTATAAAGTTTTGAGTTCTGAGTGTTGAGTTCTGAGTTAAAATACAATATCATTAATTTATCTTATAAATTTTCAGATCATATTATTCAAACATTAACTCATAATTCAGAACTCATAATTCCTAACTAAACTATGCCTCGTTCCTCTCGTATTCTTAAATTTGCCTGGCAAAATATGTGGCGTAATTTGTGGTTGTCTATTGTCACTTTAACCACTTTGGTTTTGGTTTTAATTTCTTTAACCGCGCTTTTTGCCGTCAATGCTCTGGCCGACGCTTCTTTAGAAAAAATCCAAAGTAAATTAGAAGTCGCCATAAATTTTATTCCAACCGCCACCCCGGAACAAGTTGACCAAGCCAAAATTGAACTTTTAGGACAACCTAACATCACCACGATTACCTCGATTAGTCGTGAAGAAACACTCTTGCGTTTTAAAGAAAGAACCAAAAACAACACAACCATTCAACAAAGTTTGCAAGAATTAGGGGATAATCCTTTTGGCCCGTCGCTCATTATCCACGCCGACACGCCTCAAGCTTATGATGGCGCGCTTAAATTTATTCAAACATCAACCTTTGCAGATCTTATTGAAACCACCGATATTCCAGTTTATCAAGATGTTGTTAGCAAACTCGACCGACTCGCCGGGCAGGTCAAAAAAGGAGCGGGGATTATGGCAATTTTTTTCGGACTCTTGGCTTTAATTGTGGCTTTCAACACGGTGCGTGTCTCAATTTACAGTCAGCGTGAAGAAATCGGCATTATGAAGCTGGTCGGGGCCACCAATGGCTTTATTAGCTGGCCTTATGTCATTGATGCCATCTTTTACGGTGTTTTAGCCACAATCATTACTATAGCCATTGCTTTGCCTTTAGCCGCCTTGCTTGAACCCAGCTTGCAGGCCTTCCTGAATAATGACGCCTTTAGCTTAACTAATTATTTCCTAAAAAATGGCACGACTATTTTTGGCTTGGAAGTGTTAGCAGCTGTCACTCTAAATATCTTGGCCTCGACCATTGCCGTGAGCAAATACCTTAAAGTCTAAATTTAGTTCTGAATTCTGAGTTTTGAGTTAGATATAACATTCTTGATTATTATTACAAATTTTAATACAATTAACTTATAATTCAGAACTCTTAACTCATAATTAATTTAATTATGTCAGGTAGTGAAAATTCGCCAAGATCATACTCGTCAAGTTTAAAAAATAGCTTTTATGGAAAATGAGCTTTATACTATGTTTAATTATAATATGATTTTAATTATAAATTTTTTAAACTAGCGAATTTCTACTACCTGATATGTCAGGTAGTGAAAATTCGCCAAAATCATACTTGTCAAGTTTAAAAAATAGCTTTTATGGAAAATGAGCTTTATACTATGTTTAATTATAATATGATTTTAATTATAAATTTTTTAAACTGGCGACTTTCTACTACCTGATATGTCAGGTAGTGAAAAGTCGCCAAAATCATACTCGTTAAATTTAAAAAATAGCTTTTATGGAAAATGAGCTTTATACTATGTTTATTATAATATGATTTTAATTATAAATTTTTTAAATTGGCGACTTTCTACTACCTGATATGCAATATTTTATTTTAAATAGATTTATGATAGTAAGTAGTTTCAACTGGCGACTTTCTACTACCTGATATGATCCATTTAGAATCTTTGGAATTATTCGGTTTTAAATCTTTTGCTCATAAAACCAAACTTACTTTTCCCGGCAACTTAACTGGCATTGTCGGACCGAACGGTTGTGGTAAAAGCAATCTTGCCGACGCTTTGCGCTGGATTTTAGGCGAGCAAAGCAGCAAACTTTTGCGTGGGAAAAAAGCTGAAGATGTCATTTTTGCCGGCTCGTCTAAACAAGCCGCCATGAGTTTGGCTCAAGTTCAATTGACTTTACACAACGATTCTGCCCGAGGTGACTTGCCGCCCGGCCAAATAATTGTTTTACGCAAAATCGACCGCAGTGGCGCCAGCGATTATTTTATCAATGGTGAAAAAGTGCGCGCCACAGATGTGCAAATGCTTCTAGCCCAAGCCAATGTTGGCGTCAAAACTTACGCTGTTATCGGGCAAGGTATGGTCGAAGGTTGGCTCAACGCTACGCCCGCCGATCGCCGCCAACTTTTAGATGACGCTGCCGGTCTCCGCCCGCTTATTTTAAAACGCGATCAAGTGGAAAGCGAATTAGAAAAAACCCAAACTCATTTAAATGAAATTTCTCTAATGCTAACGGAAATAAAGCCCCGACTGGGCTCGCTGGAACGACAAGCAAAAAAATATGAAAAGTTAGCGGAATTACAACAAGAGTTGCAAGACTTTGAAAAAAAATACTACTCCGCTTGGCAAGACAAAATTCAGAACGAAAAAAAAGCCGTTCAAGATAAAATAAAAACTTCCGCCGAGCAAGAAAAGACGATTTTAAAAACCGTGGAAAAATGGCAGAAAAATTTTGAACAAGCGAGTGGCGTCAAAAAACCCAGCCAAGAATTGCCGGCGCTGCAAAAAAAATACCATGAACTTTTAGCGCAAAAATCCCAGCTTGATCGCAAAATTTGGCAAGCCGAACAAACAACCATTTCCAGCCACAATAAAAATCTGCCACTGACTACCCTGCGCCTCTGGCAGGAAGAACTCACGGCGGTCCTTAAAAATGAAGACCTCCTTTTAATTCGTCTAAAAACTTGGGCTCAAAAATTGGCTCGTGAAATAAACAATATTCTGGAACCTAAAACCAGCCAAACTGTTCAGCCGGAACTTGCTCCATGGAAAAACGCTTTAGAAAAAATTGAACAAGAATTAAACGAGGCACAAACTAAAATAAATACTGTTGTTGGCAGTGCCAGCCAAGATCAGAGCGAATTGCTCTCGGCGCAACATCAAATTATGGCCTCGCAAAAAGAACTTTTTTTATTAAAAGAAAAAAAACAAACTTTGGCCGTGGCCGAAGCGACTATTTTGGCTGAAGAAAAAATCTATCAACAAGAAGTAGCTCTGCTTTCAAGTGAACTTATCAATTGCCTGCAAGCTCACTCGGCTAAAATTGAACCGGAAATTTTAAACGAACGACCACAACTGCTCAAACTTCAACACCAGATCGCTAGCTTGGGCGAATATGACGCTGGTTTAATGGAAGAATACAAAACCACTAAAGATCGTTACGAATTTTTATCAAGTCAAAGCACGGATTTAGAAAAAACTCTCCACCAATTAACAACGGCGCTTGACGACCTCCACCAACATATTAAAAAACAATTCACGACTAGTTTTAATTCTATCAACGAAAAATTTCAAGAATATTTTACGGAATTATTTGGTGGTGGCAAGGCCAAGCTCATCTTGGATGAGCCAGCTAACAGCGACCAGCTGGTAGCTGATAGCGAACGGCTGATAGCTGGTAGCGGGAAGCTGATTGCTGATGAGAGCGACTCACATTCACAAACTCAAGGAGTCGCTATCATCGCCACCCCGCCACATAAAAAGCTTTCCACTATCTCCGCGCTTTCTGGCGGTGAAAAGGCCTTGACCGCTATTGCCTTGCTCTGCGCTATTTTAAGTTATAATACCTCACCTTTCGTGGTTTTAGACGAAGTAGACGCGGCGCTCGACGAAGCCAATTCGGCTCGCTATGCCACTATTATTAAAAAACTTTCTCAAAAAACACAGTTCATTGTCATTACCCACAATCGCAACACGATGCAACAAGTTTCAGTTTTATATGGCGTTGCCATGGCTCAAAACGGCATTTCACAAATTTTAAGCGTTAAACTGGAAAATTAGGTTAAAATATATAGAGTCTTGACCAAAAATGAGCTTTCTGATAATATTTCCACATTATGTCAGGTAGTAGAAGTCTGCCGAAATCGCTGTCAACGATTTCCTAATTCTGGAGACTTTATTACTATTTGACTAATAATCTAATATCAACTTGGTATTCTTAACCTTAGTATTCTTAATCACAATCAGCCAAAATTGGCAGACTTTCACTACCTGATATGTTAACTATCCGTTTAGCCCCACGGGGCAAAAAACATCATATTACATACCGTTTGGTCGTATCTGAAAAAACCAAAGATATGTTTGGCGACTATTTGGAAGACCTGGGTTCTTATGACCCACATCCCAGTACCAGTGTTTTGAATTTTAAAACTGACCGCATTAAGCACTGGTTAGCTAATGGCGCGCAAACTTCAGACACGGTGCACAATTTGCTCGTTGAAGCTAAAATTATAGACAAACCAAAATTGCGTGTGTGGAAAGCCAAACCTAAAAAAGAAGTCGTAAAATAAAAACCCTCCTTTTCCCGGAGGGTTTTTTGTTTCAATCAATCTTTGTCAATCTTTCCGCTGTTCTAACCCAATTGAAGGGCCATCTTTCTTTGTTACCAAAAGTTGCTTATCCTTCAACCATAAATTATATAGCTCTTTGGCTAAAGGATATAAAGCAAAAATTTGCTCAGCTCTTCTCTCGGAATTTTTTCCATCCATAATATACTCGGTGATAAACTTCACAGTCTGAAGTTGACAATCATCCCACGAAATTCTTCTTTCCTGAATATCATTGGCATATTCACTAAAAAATAAATCTCGGAACCAGCTTTCATTTTTTTGAAAATCAAAAACGAAGTCTGTCAGATTAAAATTTACCATGTTTACGCTCCTTTGTAATGCTATTATTGTGTGTTGATTATCCATAAGCTACTTCTCTCAAAGAAACAAAACGATTCCATGTTTCTTTAAGATTTATTATATCTGCTTCACTTGGCTCACATAGACCTCTTTCTTTAATTTTTGTAAGCCAATATTGGGCTGAACTCCTAATACCAGGAGCATCAGCGATGCCTTTGTCAAACCACTCGTAATTATTGTTATCCAGACACCGCTGAAGAAAGTTTTGAACGAACTCCAGTTTATCTTCTTTACTAAAAAGAAAACGGAGGCTACTCAAAAAAATATTCATATTTTTCTCCTGTCAAATTGTGATTATAAACGAACTTTGTTTGAATTTATTTATAAAGTAGAATATTATTTATTTTTTGTCAAGTTTTGGCAAAAGCAAGTTTTCTAGTCTATAATAACAAAACGTGACTTTTAAAAATTCTATGCATACTTACGAAATTAAACCTTTGCCTTATCCCGCAGACAGCACGCCCGGTATTTCCGCCCAAGTCAACACTTGGCATCACGATATTCATTATGCTTCATACATTAAAGGCCGAAATGAAGTGGAGCAAAAACTAGACAAGATGCGCGAGTCAGGCGACTGGTCGGCCTTGCGCGGTGTTAAATTAGCGGAAAGCCATCATGCCTCGGGACAAATACTCCATGAAGTTTTTTGGGATATGTTGGGCGGTCATGGCAAAATGCCCGAGGGTGATTTAAAAAGCCAAATCATAAAAGATTTTGGGTCAACCGAAAATTGTTTGACGGAATTCCAAGAAGTCGCCAAAATTTCTCGTGGCTGGTCAATTTTGGCTTATGACACTGGCGATAAAAATCTGCATATTTATATGACCGACTTCCACGACCAAGCCGTGCCGTGGGGCGCCATACCACTACTCACACTAGACGTTTGGGAACACGCTTACTATCACGACTATGGTCCGAAACGCGCCGACTATATCTCCGCCTTTATGAAAATTATTGACTGGAACAAAGTGGCTACCCGCTTTATAGGAATTAAAAATTTTAAATTTGCCTACTCCGCCGAAGTGGCTACGAAGGCCGGATAAATTCTAAATTAAATAATCTATTGACTCTTGACTTATTTTCCGGCATAATGTTCAAGCGGGGTAGAGCAGTCTGGCAGCTCGTTTGGCTCAACCACGCTCAAGGCCTAAATCCTTGAGCCGTTCTTTGAAAAGCTGAATCAATTTAACGTTATAGCCAACAATGCGTAGTATGCCATATGGATATTTACGCGTTCCTCCATGGTCATGTTTTATAAAAGGTTTATTAAACCTTTCAGGAGGAATGCTGGTAAGTTTCGACCAATGGGAGAGGCATTTGTCGTAAGAAAGTGAATCATGGCAGTGAATAACCGCTTTAATCTTTTCTTCCTTAAAGTGGCAAATTACGCGTAAAAATTCCAGATATTTCTTGATAATTGCAACATTGCCATTAGCAAGACTAATCTGGGTTTTATCTCCTTCTGTAGCCCATAGCACTAGACCAATAATTTCAAGTGTTCGATCAACTTCTGGTTTATAAGAGAAGGGATCTCCTTGAGGATTAAGTTGAGCGTAAACTGTGATGCTACGAGTAAGTGATTTTGGCATAACCTACTGGTATTATACCAAATGGTCCGGTTTTTATAAAGTACATAATGGGCGTCTGTAGAAGTAATTTTACAGAAGATCATCCGTCAAATTCGGGGAAACCCTCGCCTTAGGGCAAGGCAATCCCGAGCCAAGTCCCGATTTATTCGGGAAAGGTGTAGAGACTGGCTGGCGGATTCCCTGAAAAGGGAAAAGGGACAGTCCAGACCACAAATTCGCTTTTAGCGGAGCAACGAAAGTTGAAGTGGTATGCATAACCAAAAGGTCGCTGGTTCGAATCCAGCCCCCGCAACCAAAAAATTTAATATGTGAAGAGCGAGGATATCCTCTATATGAGGTCCCTATATTTTCTATTTTAGAAATATTGTGGCGAGGTAGCTCAGCTGGTAGAGCAAGAGACTCATAAGCTCTGGGTCGTGGGTTCGAGTCCCACCCTCGCTAAGAAAAAAATCTTCACCATTCGTGAGGATTTTTTTCTTGGTGGGACGAGAACCGTCACGAGCGAAACCAATCGCGAAGCGATGCCGGAGAGCGACAAACAAAGCGAGAAGCTTTGTTTGGTGACGCGGAAGTCCAGCGCCTATCATACCACTAAGTTGACATGCCCACTACTTTACTATACTATTTGTTCTACTAAATAAACTGTTCTTTATACACAATAAACTACATACGAGGAAACCCGTCATGCCACAAAATTGTAAACGAAAACTCACTCATAACCCGGAGTTTTGCCATAAACCAAATAAGATAGGCTGCGAAAAAGACGCTTTCATTTCACTTGAACAATTTCAGAAAACCCCCCTCCCTTGTCAGTGTTGTCGGACGCCGCTTTTACCGGTAAATGATTTAAGTTTACCTCTTCAGCAACTAGGCATATATAGAATTGTCTGCCCGAACTGCCCTTGAGATTATACTGAACTAAACAGTCATACCACAGCCCACGACAATCCTTGGATCTAGTGGGCTTATTTTTAAAGGAATAAAAATCCTTGCCTTCGTGCAGAAATTTTCATTTATCCTTTTCAATTGCATCGTTGATTTGTTCCAACAGGTCATTAATTTGCTTGTCGGTCAGACCGTGCAGTTTGCAACCAGTTTCAACCGTATCAAAAGACGAGCCAATACAGCCAATGCAGTGCAAACCCGCTTCTTCCAAAATTTCCGCCGCCACGGGATAACGCCAAGCCACTTCGCCCACGTTCATATCACGAGCGACATATTCTGCTGTCTTAATTTTATTTTTGACTTTAATAGATTTAGTTTTCATAATCTCAAAATGTCTGTCTGGATCCCGGATCCCCAGTAGTAGAGCGAAGCTCACTACGGGGCGCGGCAAGTCGGGATGACGAACGAGAAGAATTAACTTTATTCAAAATAGCTTTTAATGCTTTCAAACTCAAGAGCGCGCATATTTCACGCGAAGGAGTTGGTCTAAAACCCAACATTTTAAATAATCTAGTCGCTTTAATTTTTGAAACAAAAGAAACTTTTTGACCCAAGCACGCCTCGCACAAAATTTCAGCTGACCCACAACAAACTAAACAGCCCTGCCCTTGCCACAAGATTTTTACAACTTTACCTGCCTTAATCTCTAAACCCACTGCCAAATTATCACCACACATCGGATTATTCTGACTGATTTTAATTTTCATTTTAGAAATATTGCCCCGACAACTCGGATGTCGCGCGGCTTCCAACAAAACTTCAGAGTAAAGCATAATTATTTTTTAAAAACTCGTGGCCATAATCGCAAAACTTCTACCAATTTATCAATTTGATCTTTAGTATTGTATAAACCAAAACTAACACGTACTAAAGGTGGCAGACGCAAACTTTGTCGGATCAAGGGCTCGGCACAATGCCAGCCCGCTCGCACACACAAACCTTGCTCATTTAAAAATGTCGCGACATCGTGAGCGTGAGCGCCTTTAACAACAAAAGAAACCGAACTAACTTGTGAAGCGCTCGGACAAGACGCGATTTTGATAAAAGCCAAACGCGCTAGTTTATGTTTTAAATAAAGAGCCAAGTCACGCTGATGACGATAGATTTTTTTAAAACCAATTTTTTGCAGCCACTTTAAACAAGCGACCAAAGCCACGACTTGAGAAATTGGCGGTGTGCCCGCTTCATATTTTTGCTGATCGGCCCGATAATCCGTTTTGGCATAAGCCACCTGACTAATCATATTGCCCCCATAAAGCAGTGGCGGAATTTTTTCTTGCAAATCTTTTTTTAGATATAAAACGCCGAGTCCGGTCGGGCCGTAAATTTTATGTGCTGAAAAAACTAACGCATCGCACGGAATTTTTTTAACATTCAAAGGTCGCGCCAAAACCGCCTGACAAGCATCCACTATAAATAATGCGCCGGCCTGACGCGCCCAATGCGCAATTTTTTCCAAAGGCACCAAATAACCAGTCACGTTCGAGGCGGCTGTAATAGCAACCACTCGCGCTTTTTTTATTAACAACGCGGCTTTTTTTAAATCCAGCGCCCCATCTTTTTTTAAAGGAATAAATTTAATTTTTAAACCCTTAAGACGCGCCACTTCTTGCCATGGTACTAAATTGGCATGATGCTCGAGCGCGCTTAAAACAATCGTGTCGCCTTTTTTCAAATATCCTCGTGCTAAGCCAAAAGCCAAAATATTTAAACCCTCGGTCGCATTTTTAGTAAAAATAATTTCTGCAGGTAAAGCGCCCAAAAATTTAGCGACGAGATTACGCCCGCTTTCATACGCCTTGGTCGCGCGTTCCGCCAAACCATATACTCCTCGATGCACATTGGCATAATCTGTTTCCAAAAATTTACTTTCAGCGGTAATAACAGCGCGTGGCCTTAAAGTCGTCGAGGCGCTATCCAAATAAATAAAAGCTGGTTGCTTTTTTTGACTTAAAGCGGGAAATTGACTTGGTCCAAATGATTTCATGGGCTAATTCTGAATGAAAATTGAATTTTTGTCAACCTAGTAGAAGAAAATCCGAACGACCATATTTGCTAACACTCATTATTATGGCCGTAAAATAAGGTCGGATTTACCCCGTTAGAGAATGCCCCGTCGGCTTGCCGCGGGGTGCATTTTCTTCAGACGAACACGGGGTTTAATGCCCCGTGTGAGTTCTCTAACGGGGTTTACTCTACTGGGCAGGGTCCTAAATATCTATAGTGACTCTATTATCTTTAATTTTTACTTTATAAATTTTCAAAGGTTCTGTGGCGGGCAAACCCATCGCTTCACCCGTGCGACAATCAAAAACCGCTCCATGCACAGGGCAAGTAATCTCATAATTATTCAATTCGCCTTCCGAGAGCGGCCCCGTTTCATGCGTACAATCTTCATCCGTCACAAACCATTCATCTGTCACGGTATGCGCTACCAAATAGCGTCGGTTATTTTTTTCAACTAACTTCATCGCGCCTAACGCGACTTTTTCAATTTTACACAATTCAAAATTCATATCCCGTATAACTTAAAATATCTTTAACTACTTTGCGGTCATCCCAAGGGATTTTTTTTCTGCCTGCAACTACCATGGCCTGCTCCGAACCTTTACCAGTAATATAAACCAGATCATTTTTTTGAGCCAAAGACAAAGCATATTTTATAGCTTCCCTACGATCGGCAATATTAAAAAGATTTTGACCTAGCACTTTACCAACCTCGACGGCGCCAGCTAACACCTGCTCACGGATTAAAGCTGGCTCGTCGTCATAAGGATCTTCATCGGTCACAATTACATAATCGGCATTGCGCCCAACCAGCTGGCCTAAAACAGGTCGTCGCGCCACATCACGACCGCCGCCGCATGAACCTAAAACGTGAATTATTTTCTGATGCGGCAAAATTTTTAAAACTTCATAACCCTTGGCCAAACTCGCGGGCTCGGGCGCGTAATCAACAACTACTATAAAATCTTGTCCGGCTTCAATTTTTTCCAAGCGACCACCCGGCAAAATAAACTTGGCCACGGCCTCATGCAATTTTAAATCGGAAAATTTATACCCTAGGGCCTTCATGACAGCTAGAGCTTGCGCGCAATTAAAAACATTAAACTGTCCCAATAAATTGCTTTTAAATTCATACTTATCTAAGGAAAAATTGGCGCCATTAGCGTATAACTGAATATCTGACAGATTTAAAATTTCTAAATCTTGCGCCTCCTCTAAATGTTTTTCACAGGAAAGTTCATGCACCGCTAATTTTTTTTCCGCGCTGTAGCGAATAAAATGCGAAACATTTTCATCGTCAGCATTAACCACGGTAAAAGTCGGAATATGAACGCCATTTATTTTTTTATCACCGCGACTTTGAACCGCTAAAAATAATTTCTGCTTGGCCTGCCGATATTTTTCAAAGGTGCCGTGCGCTTCAAGATGTTCTGGCGTTAAATTTGTAAAAACCGCGCCATCAAAAATCACGCCGCGCGCTCGCCCCTGTTTTAGCCCTTCCGAAGAAATTTCAATAATCGCGTGCGTGCAACCGGCTTTAACCATTTTATGCAATTGCCTTTGCAAAGCAAAACGCCCAGGCAGAGTCATTTTTAAATTGTTCATTGTTTCTTCTCCGCCCACTTTAAAACTCACGGTCGTAGTCCAGCCGACTTTTTGATCCATGCTTTCCAAAAATTTTCCAATCATTTGAACCACTGTCGATTTACCATTGGTGCCGGTCACGCCAATAACAATCAATTTACGCGAAGGCCAATTGTAATTGAACGCCGCCAAATAGGCCAAGACATTATGATAAATAGGAAAAGCCCATTTGGGAGTCAACTTGCGTAAAAAATTAATAAATGAATGAATCATATTCCAAATTCTAAATTCAAAATTCTAAATTCTTTAAACTCATGCTGTATTGCTCTGCTTTGCTCGAACCTATTTTGAACAGAACTCTGACTAATCGCACGCTCCGCGTGCGTGGTGGCTCTGTACTGCATTGTACGCTCCGATTGCGTGGTAATGCGAACCCTGCGCGCCTCGTCCGCTCCCTGCGGTCGCGGGAGCAAAACCCAAAAATTTTCCTTCCTTAATCCTTTCTTTCGGCGGGGGGTGTGGGGGGAGCCGACAAAAAATGGAAAGGAAATTTTTGGTTTTGCTTCGCCGCTACCATAAATACAGTTTATCACACTATCTAAAGTTTGGATATTGAGTATTTAGATAGACAATGTTAATATATGACTAGGTCAATAAGAACAAAAGAATATGCCTATTTCGTTGGGCGATTGCGGAAAGCTCGCGAGGAGGCAGGATTGACACAAGTACAAGTCGCAAAGAAATTGAAGCGTCCGCAATCGCATATTTCTAATGTAGAATCAGGACAGCAAAGAGTAGATGTCGTTGAGCTTCAAGTCTTTGCGAGGATTTATAATAAAGATATTGGGTATTTTATAAAATAGAACTATGAAAAAACTAACAATATTATCAATACTATTCATCTCGCTCGCTTTTCTTACGCCGATGCAAGCGTCTGCGGCGTGGTGGAATCCCGTGTCGTGGTTTTCAAAAAGCCAACCAGCCGAGGAACGGGAGCAATCGCCAAGCGATAATTCAAACAGCGCGGCTTCAGAACCGCAAACAGCCAATCAAAATGTTGAGGCAACAGAAAAGCTAAATACAGTTGCTCCCGTGGCTAACTCTAAACCTTCTGATGTGAAAACAATCGAGAGCTTGAAAGTGGAAATTGCCACACTCAAAACCAATCTCGATAATCTATACAAGGCTCATAACAGTTTAGTGAATGACCACAATACGCTTTTGAAATCCACGACTGATTTAGAAAAACGTTTTAGCACATTACAGAATCAACCCGCTACCAATAATGTTTCCTCGGATATTTTATATCGAGTTTCAGAACTGGAGCGAAAAGAAAAGTTTATATCAGACGAAATTTATGGTGATAGCGGATTAAATATAAAGGTTACGAGACTTCAATCTTTAAGCGGTCTGGAAAGATTGGAAAGCAAGCTGGGTGATGTTTGCGGATGGGTATTCGGCTTACAGTACAAGGGTTGCCCTTTTGACCCAAATCCGACAAACAGTATAAATGATCGCCTTAAAAAACTTGAGAGAGCATACTAAACCCATGAAAAGCATTTGGCAATTTTTAGGACTTACACAAGACACTATTGGAAGGGGTAGATATTTTGTGGCGAATATCACCGCTTCCTTAGGATTGCCAATAGTTGTCTCGTTGCTAATGGTTTTTTTCTCCAGCTTATTTGAAGACGAGCCTGTTATCTTATATCCACTCCTAGCATTATTTATTGTCTCGCTTGTTTTCGCACTCGTTGTACATATCAAAACCAGTATCCGCAGGGTGCGCGATATTGGGATAGCGCAAAATTGGTGGGTGCTTGCGATTATTCCACTCGTAAACATTCCATTTATTATCTTTCTTTCTCTCAAGAAAGGAGGAAGCGGTAGCGGGCATTTTTCTCTTCGGAATAATCCTTTCACGGAACAATTCAAGCGGTTTTTCTCACACGAGTTTTCAAAGCCGTTTATGATTATTTGTTTTGGTGTGATTGTGGCTGGTACTGTATATGCTTGGTTCGCAGCTTCTAATCTGAAAAATAATATTGATTTGAGGATTGAACAGAGAGAAGAAGAAATTGCTCAGGAAGTGTTTGGAAAAAGTTACGAACAGGCTCTCGCCGAGTATAACAAAAAGAAATCAGACTACGAGGAATGTTTAGCTGGGCGCACAGAGCCCACAGAATACGCAAGGAAATCAAAGTGTCTTGTGGAAATGATTTACTGGGAGACTTACGAAGAAAAAGAAAAACAAGCATATAAAGACTCTACGTATCAAGAATTGCTTCGTGCAAGAGAAATTTCAGTTTCTCGGATTTTTATTGAAAATTTTATTAAAAACTTTAGTTTTGGCTGGTGGGGTGTAATAGCATTAGTATCAGTATTTTTTATAAACATTATCATTTTGTTTTACAAACTAATAAGAAGGTATTTACCACTTGTATTTCGGTACGGAAACATACAGACGAAATCAATAAAAACAAATATGCAAGGCATGGCTCCATTCCAGCGATACTCACTAACACTTCTTGTAATCACAGCGTTAGCATTAGTGATAATAGCGATAGCCATTATATTTTAGTAAAAATATCGAACTTAGCAAAATAACGGAGCACGTCCATTTTCTTGGCGGATAAAGACTGATATATGAAATTAACTAAAAAACCTTTTGATCAACTAAAAACGGATGAGCTCATCGATCTTTGTTACGAGCAGTTGAATTTAAAAAAAGAAGATGCTGATGCTCTTAAATTCACGAATGCGTTGATCCAGCTCATTGAGGAGCAATTGACTCGGCAATTGATAGAATTATTTAAGAAATGTTTTGTTAAAACCAGTAAGCCAGATGTAATGGAGTCGCTTATACGCAATCTGGATTTGACCAAAAAGATTAACATCATCGATACGATTGATGATAAACGATTTAAGTCACTGATCGGTTTTTTGAGAAAGATGAATGACATTAGGAACAAAGTTTTTCACGCTAAATTTTCTGAATTGAAGTATAATGGAAAAAATATCAGTGATATTAAAACACAGCGAGATATGATTTCTGACTACATTAAGGCGAATACGATTATTCGTCATCGAAGCCACAAAGTTTAGAACTACTACCAAACGCCGAGAGGAAGCGCCTCGTCTCGCCGTGAGGACGGAGAAATGAACAACTCCAAAGAACCACAAATGCTATAATACCAATGTTCATTTTGTAGTCTGAAGCGGCGAAGCAAAACCAAAAATTTCCTTTCCATTTTTTGTCGGCTCCCCCCACACCCCCCGCCGAAAGAAAGGATTAAGGAAGGAAAATTTTTGGGTTTTGCTC